>Ga0082212_10000011_pt1 | contig 269285 bp, 262 predicted proteins | sample TergutNt197P3_FD_71548 | JGI IMG/M metagenome (GOLD analysis project Ga0082212, IMG submission 71548) | Neocapritermes taracua P3 segment gut microbial communities from Petit-Saut dam, French Guiana - Nt197 P3 | ecosystem: Host-associated > Arthropoda: Insects > Digestive system > Gut ... | reverse complement strand
CCCATTCGGCTCTCGTCAGGCCATAGTTGGGACGGAAAGTACCGTCTGGATACCCGCTGACGATGCCGGCACGCTGCAGTGCGTAGATATACGCGGTGACGCTAGGTGCCAGGTTGCGTCGTTCTGAAAGTATTGGGTTACCATCCGAATCTTCGAGATAGTAGAACTCGGCGTCTGGGAATGTGACGGCAGCAACAGTTTTTGGCAAAGTCACGCCTAACGCATCTGCCAACCTGCCCAGGTATGCGACTGCGGTCATGCGTCCCCCGATGGTTAGGGAAGGAACAAAACTATATATCATATAGTCTGTCTCCCCAGCAACTGGATTGCCTGGACGAGAGCTATAATTTGCGATACCGCTGCGTACAGCCCAATAGGCAGCATCATGATACCAAGCATCTTCAGCAACGTCGTTTAAGTGTGGCGGGTCAACCATATCGGACGTGCGGTCTTTGTAGATGTTGTACAGAGTCTGAACCATTTCGGCGTTGGTGACTAGTCTATTCGGGTCAAATTTACCGCCTCCAACCCCCTGCATGAGACCTTTAGTATAACAGCTTTCGATGCAAGCAAATGCCCAATGGGATTCTGTGACGTCGGAAAAGGTTGGTGTTTTTGCAGCCATCGCAGGCGTGGACAGGGAAAACATAACAAGAACGATCAGGGATAGCGCAACTACTTTTTTCTTTAACATAACAGTGATACCTCCTTTAAAGTACATATTCAAAGAGTATGACCATATCGGCCGTACTCTGCTTACATTTCAAGCGTATCAATAGGTTTTCATTTTCGCAACAATGAGCGCTATGCAGAAAAATAGGCTTTAACATTTTGAAAATATACGTTACAATTTTGTATATGGAAGATAAGGATTTAAAACAAGAGGGTGTGCAGTTCCGTTCTGCCGACATTTTAAAAAAAGAAAAACCAAAATATTTTTCAAAAATCAAAAAAGCTCCAGGCGAAGTATTTAAAGAGAACCTAAAGAAATATCGCAAAAAAATATTATTAATTTCAGGTGGCGTTTTAGTATTAGCAGCCTTGATCATAGGCGGTTTAATTCTGATCAGCGTAATTAATGGCAACGAAGATCAAACTGAACAAGTCGAATCTGGCGAATCAATAGATTTGGCGGATGATGTAGCCAGGTACTTATCTGGCAACTATGATGGCGACCGAAATGAACTAAGACAAAGGTTAGAAGACTTTGTAAGAGATAACGAAAAAGACGGTAAAATTGACATGTCCGACAGCCTGTCCGCTACCTTGGTAATTTTGTCTCTTGCTGATTTATACAACACAAATCTATTTTTCCAAGACTCGGTAAATTTATTAGAAAGAGGCATCGCTGCGGCTCCAGACGATACGACCAGAGCCAGATTGATGGGTGGGTTAGTAGATACCTATGGTCTGATGGGCTTAGTAGAATTGCAAATAGAGTATCTAGAGAGGCTAGTTGCATTTCCAGACGACGCCGTGCAACTACCTTTTGAAAGTTGGGCATTCGTGAGAACTCTATATCAATTGCAACTCAATGAACTAAGGGGGGAGGAGGAATAAGCTATGAAAATCAAGCGTTTACGTCCATATATCGTAGCGGCGCTTTTAGCTATCATCGGCTTGGGGACAATAATGTCCGCCGATACAGCTTTTGCAGACGGTACACCGCCAACTGGAGGTCTTGGCGGGAGTGGTAGCGGCAGTGGCGGGGGTGGCTCGTGTGGTAATTTGACTCCCGGGACTAGTGCATGTTGTTTCTACGGCTACGATGGCGGCAATGCCCTAGCGCAGGCACAACGTTGCCCGCATTATATTCTAGGGACAATAGCCGAATTCGAACAGGCATGGAAAGCCGACGAAGCTTCCAACGAAAGAACGTATGCCACCGGCATTGAAGCATATAGAACTTGTACAAATAAGGTCAGCAATACAAATACGAGTGGAATGGTGATATGGGTAGGATATGACGGCAGCTACCCCAAATCACCCAATGTACCTGACCCCGATTTTAGGTTAAGAAACTTCGTTAGTGGCAGTTTAGCAAAATATAAAAAATTCTCCATCTTCCCCTCCGGACTTGGCAGTTTCCCGGAAAATGTTTATAAAGACTATTTTAGCCACCCCCAACTAGACAGTGCCGGCAGCATATTGCATGTAAACAACCTTAAAGTAGGCGCCAATCATGCTCACGATATATATGACCCAGCCAGAAATCCTGGTGGCTGGTGGGATAGCATTGTGCCCGGGCAATCATCATTGACAGACGCATATGGAACATATCCCTACACTTACTTCATGCTAATGCAATTGGTCATGAACTCCTTAAAGATAAGTACTGACGATCAGCTCGCCTTCTTCTGCGTGGGATTAGGAACTCCCCAAGGCGCACGAGTTGATTCAAAATCTACTGTTCGCGTCGGTAGCGGCGCCAGCAGCGATACGAACTGGGTAGACCGAGCAACAGCTAATGCATCTATGACCGTAGATTCTGGAGCCACTGTAACAGTAACTTTCAATCATGATATGCGATTCGTTGGCCCATTGCCCCAAGTACAAGTCCAAAAAGCATGGACTAATAACCTAGAGACTAGCGGATCAATTGTGTCAATGTCTGCAGCTTCGCCAGCGGTAGCAATGTCTGGCACTTACATACCAACTGCCGCTAATCAAAACGGGCTTACGGTAGTTAGTCCTCACACATATACTGTCGTCATGCCTACTGTGGCCTATGGAGCATCCAGGCAGACAGTAACTATTTGTGAGAGGTTAGTATATCAGAACAAGACATTAGGGACTAACAATCAATGGAGCGGTGGCGAGAGTTTTTCAAGAGCCTGCGCCGTCATCACAGTTAGTCCAGTAAATACCGCCTGCATGTTGCCTATACCAGCAGGGCATATTGCTACCGAAGACGAAGGCCGCACAGTTGGACTTTCTGCTGCTCGCAATATGACTACTGCAGCTGGCACTTGGAAGCAAGGTATTTCCGCTGACAATATAGTCTGGGCCAAGCCAGGTGATTCTGTCCAGTTTATGCACTGTCTCTTCCCCGGCGCCCAATCAACCAGAGTATCAACTTATCACGGCGCCGAAGGTGGCCACAGCCCAACGGCTAATGGACCCAAAACTCAAATCGTAGCTGGCGCCGGTACCTGTAATATCCTAGCCGATCCTAGCCAATCCTATTTCTTTGGTACCCAGCGTTCCACCGACTGTAAGGAAGTCGCCACCGGTGATCCCACCGAGAGAGTCATTTATAGTCCCAGCACAGGGAATACAGCTTTCTCTTGCTTCATACAAACTTCCGGCTTTGCTGCATCGGTACCGGGAGGTTACCAAGTTCCAGGCTTTGCATCAAGACCATCAGGTTGCCACAGCATATCCATCTCCGATCTTGGCAAAACTATCAAGCAAACCATGACATATAACGGTACAGTCTACACAAAGAACCGCAACGAAGGCCGACACGGTTGGTATCATACTGACTGCTGGTCTTGCGGTTGTGACGAATACGGATGTGATACTTGTTGTGACACTCACTACGTCACCCACACCAACGACTACTTCAGTGTTGCCGCTAATCAATCCGGCACCGTAAATACCTACGGCATGGTCAAAATCCCCTACAACTACAATACTTCAATTTCCGTTACCATAACCCAAACTCCTGTCGTCTACGGTGGCAGCGACGTCAACGTCGGCTCTAGCGTCAGCATTGACAGGCGCAGGAATATAGACGTTTATAATAACAACGAAGGCTATGCTACCATGACCAAACCCACCTTTTACGATGTCGTCATGTTCATCGTGCCTCCCAGTACTCCTTTCACTAGCATTGCGCATTCCAGCGACGGTTCAGACCCGGCCAACCGAAAGCTTGTCAGCGCCTACCCCACCGCCTGCAGCTATTACCGACAAGGCGCCAGCGAGTGCCGTCGATTAGATAGTTCTATTCAGAACCTCAATAATCTTACTCGTGCAGGCACCGATAAAATCAGATTCAACCCAGATAGTAACCTCCGCGGCCTACCCAGCATAAACATCTTCAATAAAGACGTTGCTATCCCAGATTACGAAGTCGGCACCAAGTTCTGCGTAGCCGTTGGCGTCTGGCCAGCCGATAGCCACAACTACACAACTGGACCTGCTGGCGTAGGCGAAGTCGCCCTCCTTGAAGCTGGTACCATCTGGAATTTCTCCGAACCAACCTGCCGCACCATTGGCAAAAAGCCATCCGTTCAATTCCGCAGTGCCGGCGTCTATACCACCGGACCTATTTCCACTTCCCAGTCCAAAAAAGTTCCATTGGCCGGAGGATACGTTCCCACTGGCGAACTTTCCGCACTATTTAGCTCCAATGTCCAAAACGACAACCGCCGCGTCTTCGGCTCCTGGTCAGAATACGAAGCCATCGCCCGCCAAAACACTGTTGAAGGTTTCGCCTCTGGTGCAGCCTTCGGTTACGATCTCAACAACCGTGGCAATCCCACCGCCATCTCAACTACTACCAGTGACTACTTTAATGTAAAGCATGCCAATCAACCCGAACTCTGCACGTATTCCACTCAGACCTTCAGTAACAACAGTTGTAACACTAATTCCACCGTGGGCAAGTCCACGATCAATTCTATGAGCAACACTATTCTTAATCGGTTAATTTCACGCTATACTGCACCAAACCATCCCCCGACTCAAGTCTCTGGCGCACGCATCACGACAGGAGGGGCCTGCTCTTATGATGCGAATGGAAATTTGCAACCACCCGAAAATGCATCCTATATCTGCCTCCAAAATGGTGCCAGGTATGTCAAAATTAATGGCGACGCAACATTCTATGGCGGTCCGGACAGTGCAGCCGCCACCTATAGCTTATGCAAATTAAAATCAGCATCCGGAAGATATAGTAACACCACCGTCTACGACATATCCGGCACACTCACAATTGATGGCAACCTCGTATACGGGAACGTCTCCGGCACTGGCTGTATACCCGAAACGTACGAGTCTATTGCACAACTCCCGCAATATATCATATTTGCTGGTGACGTTATCGTCACTAGCAGAGTCACCAATATTGATGCGTGGCTCATTGTAGGTAAAAATGGCACCGGATCCGGTAAAATTAATACTTGCGGCCGTATTGACGTCAACTCAAGCAACCTTATTAGCTTCAGCGACTTAACTTCTACCATCTGCAATCGAACACTTACCATCAATGGCCCAGTCTTCGCCAATGAGCTTATTCTGAATCGTACCGCTGGCGCTGGCATCGGGAGTGAATCTATCGTGCCCGCTGAAATATTCAATCTTCGTGCTGACACTTTCCTTTGGGCATACAACCAGGCTCAACGCTTCTCGCAGGCCGTCACTACTTACACCCGCGAATTGGCGCCGAGGTATTAACATGCAACAAGGTGGTAGAAAATGAAAATCAATATACTATTTCACAAATTACTCATGTATACTAATAGCATGACAAAAGGATGGGGTCGCAAGAAGCGCGTCTTCGGCTTCACTATTATTGAGGTGATGATTTTCCTCGCTATATCCGGCGTGCTGATTATCGGCATCATCGCTGGCGCTGGTGCAACTGTCGCTCGCTATCGCTACAATGACGCCGTCCAAGACTTGGCAGAGTTTTTGCGCTCGCAGTATTCCACCGTTGTCAATCCGCAAATTCCCGAACGAGAGCTAGCTGCTCTGTGCACCTCTACCATTGGCCCGCCGCAATTTTCAGACTTTTTCGTTCCTTCTGGGAACGGTCAATATAAAGGTTTTCAAGAGGCTGTTTATAAAAGCTTGTTTTCGAACGGTCAATTCGTCGGATCCTCTGGCGACATGGGCGCCAACATAGGACGGGGCCGCACAAATTGCGCCGTCTATGGCGTCATACTCACCATAGGCTCTGGCAGCAGCGCTATCTCTACTCGTCCGCTCATTGGCAAGGACTTCGCAGAAATTGAACGAGATTATGACGGCGCCACGCCTTTTGCACAATTAAGCGACATTGACCTCTTGTCTCGAGCCGGTATTGCCGGCGATAACGTTAGGCTTATCGTAGAAGCGAAAAATCAGAACAATATCCCTGTCTATAACCCGAATGCTGGCAACAATCCAGATGAACAAGAAATCAATCGGTTTGCTTGTGCTATTGGTTTTGCTCCTCCGCCCCAGACTGCATCTTCACGCAGCCTAAGGTGGGACGCAAAAATGGAGAACGTCAACCCAGATGATGATGTTTCGTTAACCCTGCTCATATTTCGTTCACCCCGCAACGGTACTGTACGTACATATGTATTGGACGGTGAGTTATCGACCGGAACATTTACTCTCAACGGCAGGGAATGGTCTACAGGCGATCCGGCAGCACGTTTCTGGATCGGTAATAGTGGCGGCGGAGCCTGTGCTGGTAACCTAGCCTCCGGCGGCCAAATTACTGAATCCAACCTTAGTGATATATATAATCAAATTTCTATCAGCAACAAACTGGCAGAAACTCCACACGATATTCGGGACGTCATAATCTGTGTTGCCCGCCCCGATCTCTTTATGCCTGATCCCAACCGTCGCATGATCCGAATCGTTGCCGATGGACACAACAGCTCAGCCGTCGAATTAGTCGATATGGATTCGGTATTTGATCCGAATACCAACCCTGGAGGCAATAGATGCAACATCTAAAGTCGCGTCGCGGAGATACTCTCGTTGAGGTACTGTTTTCCATCACCGTTTTTGCATTGATTGCGGTCATCACCGTCAGTCTCATGAATAGCGGCATCTATACCGCCCAAAAATCTCTCGAGGTCACCATGGCGCGCAACGAAATTGACGCTCAAGCTGAAGCCCTGCGCTTCATCCATAACAGCTATCTGGCCGAAAAAGAACTTGCAACCGGCTCCAAACAGTTCATGGCATTATGGCAAACTCTCACCTCAGACCGCAACGCTCTAGATCTGACATCGCCCGGATTGGCTGAAAGATTCAGCGAAAGCTTCAACAGTTGGGATAACTGTGAAGAGGCGTATGATCCCACTCGGGATTTTAGCGTCCACAACCCCAGCACCAACACCTTCGTGCTCAACACCCGTCTTATTCAGCCAGAAAATGTCAACACTCACATCACGTATGATGAAGATAGCACCATAAACTACACTGCGTTGCTCGATAAAATGGTAGTCAATTCAAAGAACTCATTAGGGGACTACAAACTGAAAGAAGCTACAGTTTATCCGCGCATCCTCTATAGTAAATGGGGCGGCAACAGTATCTTCGACCCCAATAACGATGCTGCTAACCTTAAGGAAGAGGCTATGTACCGTGAAATTTCTTCTGCTGAAGGTATCTGGATTGTAGCCGTAAAAGGTGGGACCCGCGACCCCAATACGAGGCAACCGGAGTATTTCGATTTTCACATCCGCACCTGTTGGCACTCCGTTGGCAGATACGTTCCCTCAACTATCGGTACCATTGTTAGATTATATAACCCGGACATCATAGAATGAGAAAACACAAAGGCTTCACTATCATTGAATTAATACTAGCAATGGGCTTCTTAGGCACACTCCTTATTACCATCGCCCTCCTCGTGAATCTTATAACAGGCATTTATCAAAAAGGCTTATCCTTGCGTGCAGTTAATGCCAACGGCAAACAAATAATCGATGATATGTCTCGCGTTGTCGGCGGCTCTCCAATTCAAATCGGCATCAATCCTGTTCCAAATGCTAGCGGTAATATCGGCAACAACGAAATTGCTGCCGCGCTTAACAAATACTTTTTCACCCTTCCAAGACCAACTATTGATTCCCAGCCGCCACAGCTTAGAGGCGTTTTCTGCACAGGGATGTATTCTTACATCTGGAATACGCAACCTAGCTATTTTACTTGGCGTGAAAGTGGGGGGACCAACGTTAGTGATGTGTTCCAGCTCAGGTTTGCCGGCGATTCTGGTGATAAGGTTGGCGTATATAAAATGGCAAGGGTGTTAGATACAGACCGCAGCGTGTGCTCGAACGTCGTAGCGAATCCTAGTCGCGGCATCATCGACGTACTCGGAGAACCCATCGAACTCATCAACAATGATGAATCCGATCTTATCATTTATGATTTTTCTGTTTTTCCGGCCTCGCAACACGACATTACTGGCCAGACCTTCTATTCAGCAACTTTTATTCTTGCTACTATGAGGGGGGGCATTAACATTATGTCTTCTGGTGATTATTGTGACGTAGAAGGCAGAACCGCAGATAGCGGGAGTATCTTTGGTCTGACTTCTGACTTTAACTATTGTGCAGTTAATAAATTTAATTTCGCCATGCGCGCCACCGGCTTTACGGAGGGTGAAGATCAGTATGGCTCAAGACGGGAGTAATATGAAGAAAAAGAATTCAAAAAACGGTGCAGCTTCAATGTTTGTGGTAGTATTCACCACACTACTCCTCAGCATTATTGCCCTAGGTTTTATCAACATTATGTTGTCCGAAGCCAACCAGACTACCAATTATGACCTTTCGCAGTCTGCCTACGATTCCGCCCTTGCTGGCATCGAAGATGCCAAAATTGCATTATTGAAGTACCACGAATGCTTGAGCAGAGGAGCCAACGCTAGCAACAATTATCTTGGCGATGAAAACTGCGAAAAATCCATTTTAGCCATGACCGCACCAGGCGCCGCCCAAGACTGCGACATAATAGCGCACATGCTTCGTCGTCCCAATACAGGTCAAGAAACCATTATTCAATCCGAAATTGGTGACGGTACAGAAGGTACCGCCAACATGGAGCAGGCATATACCTGCGTCCGCATCGATGAGGATACCGACGATTATTTAGGGACGCTTAACCCCAATTATCGTACGAAAGTTATCCCTATCCGCACTGCCGATATCGTAAATATTAACCGCATCCGTATGAGCTGGTATAACAGTGAGGATGACATTAAGGTTAATTCCGCCGGCAGTTCGAGCTTCGAGCTTTTACCCAGTTCAAGGTCGAGAGCTCTAACCTCAAATAAACTTGGCTATGCCCATTCTACTTTTAGCGCAAATAGTACCTTAGGTAACCTTCCACCTGCACCGCCAGTCATGCAATTCCAATTCATCCAAACTGCTACTAGCTTCGTATTAGCTCAATTAAACAACAATAGCGGCGATCTTTCCGATCGCGGCACCCTGACCTTGCGCCCCGTTAGATGTCCTTCGGGGTCCAGCTGCATCACTCAAAACGTTGTCAATAGCGACTACAGCATCGGACTAGCCGGCTCCGCAGACCAATCCATTAATAATCCGATTGATATTGCTTGCGAAATGGGATCAGCCGCTTATCGTTGCAATGCCGACATTGTCATCCCAAATCCCATCGGTGGCACGCGCCATGACGGCAGCACTTTTGTTAGACTGGTATTGCCATACGGCACCCCCGATACTTCCTTTAGCTTGACTCTCTTCTATTGCCCGAACAATGCCACCATCAACACCGACCGCGACTGTGAACAGAAGAAATTCGCCGGCGTACAGACCAGAGTTGACTCAACCGGCCGAGCAAACGACCTCTTCCGTCGCGTTGAAGCTCGCGTTGAATTAGTTGATGTTTACTTCCCCTTCCCGGAATTTCCTGCAGATATTGGCGGCGATGGTTCTAGTGGCATTTGGAAGAACTTTTGGGTCACCCGTAATTGTTGGACTACTGGCGGCACCAACCAAGGTACAATCTGTCCCAATCAAGCTGAAATTGGCGGCACTCGTCCTCGGTAATACAATATTTTAGTTTTATTATAAATCCTATTGACATATACATAACCTTTTTGATACACTTAGACCGTAAAAGGTCATAAAAACAAAAACCCTGATCATGGAGCAGAGTAAATATTTAATTTTTTTAGACTCCTGACTTCCGTGGACAGAGATAAATAAATATAAACAAAGGAAAACGAAATGGCAAAAAAAATTACAAAAATTATTGCCGCTCTCGGTGTCGTAGCTGGTCTTGGCGTTGCTGCCTTGCCACTTAGCTCATATGCTGACGATGTCGAAGTCCAGGTGGAAATCACGGCTACAACCGGTACTGTTGAACCTACCTGTGAAGACGGCGAATCTGGCTCTACAGTAGCAGCTGGTGTTGATGCTGAATCCGATTGTACAATCGGCGGCTCATCCAATACTGGTATCGCTATTAGTATTGCAAACAGCCAAACCAATGCGAACGGTACATCTACTGCCCTTACCGGTTACACCCTAGACTTTGAAGGCAGGACAGACGCTGAACCAACAAATGCTACCAACGGTTCCATCATCCCCGCAATTGCTGCACAAATGACCGATGGCAACTTCAATGTTGGCAACATCACTTCGATTAACGGCGGCCTAGGTGGTTGGGGCTACAACTTCATCACCGGTGGTACTATCGGACTATCCGTCAACACTACCGCTGTGGGTGGTACTGCTACCGCCAGCGCCTGGAACCCAATTACTAATTCTAACGTATTGGTTGCTTCCTCCTCCGCTGCTACAGTCATGAGTGGTGCGAAGTTTAACTTCCGCGCTGTAACTCCTCCTTCACAACCTGCCGGCTTCTACAGCAACGTAGTCATCGTCACTATCGCAACTAATCCGTAATTAGTCCTCGGTAGTTCACAAAATGACCCCGCAAGGGGTCTTTTTGTTGTTGCTAGAATACCTTGTCCCGTGCTACCATTAAGAGTAAATAAGCGAGGTAATCATGAAGAAAAAAATATCACTGATGCTGCTGGCGCTCGTTAGCATAATTGCTCTTGGCGGCGTTTTGCAAACCGCTAGCGTACTGGCTGATGAATTTGATATTGACAGGATAGAAGAACAATATCAGCAAGGCTATCTGCTGATTAGCCCCAATCGGTTGCGCTACAAAGGCCTGCTTGAGCCAGGCAAAAGTTACACCGAAACATTTATGGCCTATAACATTGGTGCCGAACCCATATCCTTCAACCTTACAGTCGAACCTTTCGGCGTCAAAGGTGAAGACTACGAACCAATTTATTCTGAAGCTACCAATCGTACTAAAGTTACCGACTGGGTTTCCTTCCCCACTGGCACCGAATTCACTCTCGCGCCTCGCAATGAACGTGATGAACGCAACAACTATATAGATCGCATCGAAATCACTGTTCGCATCAAAGTCCCTAGCGATGCTATCGGCGGCGGACAATACGCTGCCGTTATGGCCAACATCGTATCAACCAATCCTGGCCCTTCAGTCGGCGCCAAAGCCCGAATTGCCTTATTGCTTTACTCCACCATTAACGGCGACGTTGTCTATAAAGGCGCCATTATTAATCAAGCTATATCCGCCTTCTCTTTTGAACCCATCATTAAGACTTCATCCACCGTCGAGAACTCCGGCAACGCTGACTTCCAAGCCACCTACCGCATTTCAGTTGAGCCATTTTTTGGCGGCGAACTTGCCTACGAGAATACTGAAGAAAAAATCATCATGCCGGAGACCAAGCGTATTTTCGAACAAAACTGGGATAGCGCTCCAGCGCTCGGCATCTTCAATGTTACACAAGAAATCACTTACATTAACGAAGATGGTCAAGAAGTCACTGACACCTTCAAGCGTCTAACCATCATCTGTCCGCTCTGGCTCATCCTAGTTGTTATTGCCATCCTTGTGCTCCTCATTATTGCCATTATCATCAAGCGCAAGCGCCGCAAAATGAAAGGCAGCAAAAAACCCTCGTGGGAACAAGGGTAAAAGATTCAGATTAAATGGTGGGTCCAGTGAGACTCGAACTCACGACACCCTGCTTAAAAGGCAGGTGCTCTAACCGGCTGAGCTATGGACCCATCAGCACCCCAGCATTATAACGCAAAAACATCTTTACATCAACCGTCAATGTCTCTATAATCAAAGTAAATCTGGAGGTAAAACGTGAAAAAACGCAAAATATTATTTATCTCGGCATTTCTACTGGGCATCGTTACTATGTCGGGAGCAATTTTCGGTCCCGTCTCTGCCGAAAAAAATGATACTAAACCCGCAGTTTGGCTTCAAGTCTCACCCACCAGCCGTTCCCTCTCTCTCGAACCCGGCGACACATATGACGGCGAATTCACCGTCTCCAACATTGGTTCCGAATCCTTCTCCTTCAAAGTCTATGCCAGCCCCTTTAGCGTCGTTGGTGAAAATTATGATCACGATTATTCATCCGAAAAGAACTATAACCAAATCCATCGCTGGGTCACCTTTGACAAAACCGAATTTAGCCTAGCAGTCGACGAATCTCAAGTCATCATATACCACGTTAATGTCCCAGAAGACGTCCCAACCGGCAGCCAACACGCTGTTCTCTTTGCCGAATCCAGCGGCAACAACACCAGCAGCAACGGCATCAAAGCTATTTCCCGCGTTGGTATGCGCCTAATTGCCCGCGTTTCTGGCGAAACCAATGAAGGAGTCGAGATCACCGACTATAGCCTGCCTACGCTTCGTATTTCCTTCAATGCTTCCCAAATCACCGCCACTTCCAAAGTCAAAAATACCGGAAATGCCGATGCCGAAGCCAGATATAATTTTGAAGTCAAACCATTTTTCGGTGGCGACCCTGTCTTTTCGGAAGAAAAGACCAGCCTGATCTACCCGGATTCCGAATATCGTCACAATATCGCCTGGGAAAATACGCCGCTGCTTGGGCTATTCTCAGTCACATATTCAGTGTCAATCAATAAACTCACCCAAGACGAAACTCGCGTCGTGCTGGTTATTCCGGCCTGGCTCCTCATCATTTTGCTTATCCTCTTGACATTTTTGGTCATCTGGATTATACTTAAGGTTAAGAAGCGCCGTAAGCTTCGTTCGAAGATGCAACTCTAGAACACGCGAGGAACTTAGGCGTCGCACCAAAACAAAAATAAAAAACGAAAGACAAGACATGAGTAGAGTATGTAGAAAAATCTTAAGCTTGTTTGGGCTCGCGTTAGTTGTCGCTATCACTGTTATAGCGTCTGGTATACCGCCCGCCCATCAGGAAAATGTTTCCGCTGCCCCAAAAAGCACGGACATCATGGTAGGAGTTGAAATCACGGCGGAGAATTCCTACGTTGAAATTATTGAGCCAAGTTATGGCACGATATTTTATGACGGCAACACTAATGTCGCCATTTTTGACTACGATAATGTGTCCAGTCTGACAGCATGGTTAACTTTGCCAGACGGCAGTACTATTGAAATTCCGCTCGTCATCGGTGGCGGCTCTATCACTCTCGATCTCGGTCCGTACCTCATAGAATATGGTACTTACACTCTAGAAGTTACTGGCTATGACTTAGTCAGCGATCCTATCCCAGGCGATGCTACTTCATTTAATTTCCACGCCATCACCGTCGGTCCTACCATCGGTTCTGATGGCAAACCCGTTGACAGCACTGTGCGTGTCCATTTTGGCCCGGCTGTCTGCCGGCTCAACGTACAGGTCTTCCCAGAGGGTGACACTGAAGGTGAACCACTGATTGAATATTTCATAGACGATATTTCCTCTTATCCTACCTATATGGATGGATATATTGACATTAAAATCCCTGGCTTTAGCGAGCTAGACGCCAATCAAGAGTACACCGTAGTAGTTACTGCCTTTGACTGTGGTCCCGAAGGAGGCGATCCTCTAGAGGATGGCGAGACTATCCTTAACGGCGTCATGGGACCTCCAGACACCGGCGTCTTCACCATTTTTGGTCTCAGCTTAGGCCGCATCGACTATCTCATTAGCGGCCTCTTCATCTTCATTGCCGCTATTGTCATTGCCCTCTTCTTCATCCATCGCAATAAAAAAGCTCGCCGCTAGAAAAATACATCGCGGTATAGTAAAATAAAGAGGTCCCCATTGCGGGCCGTTAGCTCAGTTGGCTAGAGCGTGTCTTTGACGTAGACAAGGTCGTAGATTCGAGTTCTACACGGCCCACCAATTAGTTATTGAAGCCACACCCGAAACATACCGGGTGTGGCTTTAGTTTAAGTATTGACATTTTTACTAATCCTGTTTATTATTAACTATAGTAGAGAGTAAAAACAAATATTTTTAAAAAATTTGCGAGAGAATTGGTTAAAAAGATGCGAATTCGCCGCTTCCCATTATTCAACCATGCAAAAACACTCAAACTCAAAACATCACTATTGCTGCTAGCACTTAGTATTTTTGGTCTCATTGCTTGGCACAACTTCAACCAATCACTTAACGTCCAGGCCAAGACCTATTCCGCCGACACCATATTGGTGACATACAAAGAAGGAATAGATTTCGAGCAGAAAGCCGCCCTCGATGATTTTTGGTACACAAGCACAGAAATCATGAGTACACTGGGCGATAGCGAAGTTAGCGAAATTATAGCCGAAAATATCGACATCGAGCAGATCAATACCAAAGTGATCAAAGTGCCGGCAGGCTTGAGTGTAGAAGATATGCTCGAAATCTACAGCCAAAACCCTAACGTCGAAGCTGTCGAACCAGATTATTATATGAAGTTAGATAGAGTGCCCAATGACCCGAATTACAATTCTATGTCCCTAGGTCTAACAATAGCCGGTGCGCAGAAGGGATGGGACTATACAGTGGGGAGTAGAGACGTAGTAGTGGCGATAGTTGATTCAGGGGTAAACGTTAATCATCCAGATTTACAAGCCAATATGATGCCGACTGGGTACAGCGTAATATCTGGGATGAGCTACAATGTCGATAGCACAGGCCATGGAACAGGTGTAGCGGGAACAGTTGGAACAGTAGGCAATAACGGTATAGGCGGCGTCGGCATAAACTGGGAAGTCAGCATACTGCCAGTCAAAATATCCTCGGCAAGCACCTTCCCCATGAGCAATGTCGTACAGGGCGTGCTATGGGCAGCAGACAATGGAGCCGATATCATCAACATGAGTTTGGGGTCGTCTGCTGGCAGCACTAGCCTAAAAAATGCTATGGATTATGCCTATGGCAAGGGCGTACTACTAGTGGCAGCTTCCGGAAATGGCGGCAAAGAACAAGCTCATTACCCCGCGTATTACGACAATGTAATGTCCGTCGGCGGATCGCCAAACGGTGGTACTTCAGGATTCGGTGATTGGGGAGAAAAATTAAATGTCCTAGCCAGTACAAGCTACAATACCACAAACATGAACGGCGGGTATTCGGCCATGAGCGGGACATCATTTGCTTCGCCGCAAATAGCAGGACTAGCTGCACTCTTAAAAGCCTACAGTCCAAGCCTCACCAATCAACAACTGCAATATTATATAGAAAAAGGCGCCAATAGTCCGTTCGGTTCAGAACGAACCAAAGTTTTTGGATATGGGTATTATGATATTTATAAATCTTTGAATTTACTAGCTGCAGACATGGGGAGAGACCAATTAGCCAATTATCCAGATATAACGGATGTAACCATCACCGCACCCATGGGTCAGACTACTACATTTCAGCTGACGGGCACGGGAGGAAACGGGACCTATAGTTTCAGTGGCGCCAAAAGCGTTTCAAAAGATTCTCAGACTGCCCCGAGCGTAATCACACCTAGCGTCAGCTCGAGCGGTCTTCTCACTATAACGAGCCCGAAAGAACCCGGAGAATTCTGGGTTTCTATAACAATAGCTTCGGACGGTCTAAGAAACCATAAGGCCGTAAAAGTCATAGCAACCGGTACAGTAGAAGAATTAGGCATCGCCACAGCGAGCCTGCCAGCAGGTGAGACCGGAAAGATCTATAACTCCTTTGAAATAACAGCTACGGGCGGAAATCTCCCATACACATGGTCTGCTACTGACTTACCGAGCGGTTTGAGTTTCACAAGCACTGGAAGATTATATGGAACGCCAACAGCAGCTGGTACTTTCAACATCAATTTCACAGTGCGAGATAACGCAGGAAAAACCGCTAGCAAGACCATTTCGATCACGATTTCTACTAGCGGACTTGTTACCCCCACCACCGCCAACCTCACCTATACTATCCCCACGGGCGTAATCTACAATGCCTCGCCACGTCCTATTACTACTCCTGCACCTGCATCTGGCGTCACTGGTCTTGGTGCTATCACAGTCCGCTATGCCGGCACTGGCGGTACCACCTATCCTGAATCAGCCACTGCACCCACCAATGCCGGCAGCTACACTGTCTACGCAGATATTGCCGAAGGCACTGGATATAATGCCGCCAAGCTCACTCTGGGCGCGTATACTATCGAAAAGAAAGCTATCAGCCTCTCAGGGGGCACCGTTGGTGCTAAGACTTACGATACCACCACCACCGCTTCTGTCACCGCTGCATCCTTTACCGGCCTTGTTGGCAGTCAGACTCTTGCCCTTGATGTTGACTATACTGTCTCTGGCGCCGTGTTTAATAGTGCAGACGCCGGCACTGGCCGCACTATAACTGGCACCGTCGCTCTCATAGCCAACAGCAAGACCGCTAACTACACCTTATCTAGCGGCGCCTTGTCTATCGGTTCGCAAACCATCGCTAAGAAGACTATTAACATCAGCGGCGGGGTAGTAGCACCCAAAGTCTACGATGGCACTACCACGGCTACCGTCACCGCCGTCTCCTTCTCTGGTCTTGTCGGCGGTCAAACCTTGGCCATTAGTGTTGATTATACTATTGCTAGTGCTACGTACGACAGTCCAAGTGTAGGCAGCGGCAAGACTGTCACCGCTACGGTGGCTCTGCTTTCTAACGCCAAGGCGAATAATTACACGCTATCTCCTAGCGGTTCAGGCAATTTATCTATCAGCGGCCAGACCATCACCGCTCTGCCTACTCCCACTACTACTCAGATTAGTTACGCTATCCCCACAGGCATAGTCTACAATGCCTCGCCACGTCCCATTACTGCTCCCGTACCTGCATCCGGAGTAGTTGGTCTCGGCGCCATCACAGTCCACTATGCCGGCACTGGCGGTACCACCTATCCTGAATCCACCGCTGCTCCTACCGACGCCGGCAACTATAACGTTTATGCAGATATCGCAGTAGGGGACAACTACAACTCTGCCAAGCTTAATCTGGGCGTTTATACTATCGAGAAGAAAGCTATCGGTCTTTCAGGTGGTACTGTCGCCTCCAAGACCTACAATGCCAATACTAATGCCAATATCACCGCCGTGTCCTTTACTGGGCTGGAAGGCGGGCAATCTCTTAATCTTGATGATGATTACACTATATCTGATGCCGAGTTTAACTCTGCTGACGCTGGTTCTGACAAGACCGTCACTGGCACCGTCGCTCTCATAGCCAACAGCAAGACCGCTAACTACACCTTATCTAGCGGCGCCTTGTCTATCGGTTCACAAACTATCAGCAAGCGGAATATCAGCATCTCTGGCGCCACAGTTGCCCCTAAAGTTTACGACAGCACCACTGATGCTGACATTACTGCCGTCTCCTTCTCTGGATTGGCTGGCAGTCAAACCCTCAATCTCACCACCGATTACACCGTATCAGGAGCAGCATATGACAATGCCGACGTTGGTACCAGCAAACCTGTCACAGCCACAGTCAGCCTCGTGATCAATAGCAAAACCAACAATTACAATCTTAGCTATGGCGACCTTTCTACTACTGGGAATATCATCCGACCTATCCCCACAACTGACGAAATCGATTTCACTATCCCAACCGGTATCATCTATAATGCCTCACCTCGTCCTATCACTACTCCAACACCCAGTGATGGCGTTATTGGTCTTGGTGCTATTACGGTCAAATATGCTGGCGCCGGCAGCACCATCTATCCCGAATCCGCCACCGCTCCTACCGACGCCGGAGACTACACTGTTTATGCAGACATAGCTGAAGGCGTCAATTATTCTGCCGTCAAGCTCAACCTTGGTGCCTATACCATCAACCAAAAGACCATCAGTATCTCTACTGTCTCAGTCACTCCTAAAATTTACGATGGCACCACTGCTGCTAATATCTCCTCAGTTTCCTTCTCTGGTCTAGAAGGCGGTCAGACGCTCAGTATCATTACCGACTATTCTATAGTTGATGCCCAGTTCAATGATGCCAACGCTGGTCCTGGTCGAACCGTAACTGGTGCCGTCGCTCTCATAGCCAACAGCAAGACCGCTAACTACACCTTATCTAGCGGCGCCTTGTCTATCGGTTCGCAAACAATTGCAAAAGCTCCCATCTTCAGCGTCGGCCAAGAATTCAATGTCAAATCTGGATTTGTTAGCATCTATAGCTTTGACCTTCTCACTTTGCTGCCTAGCGAGCTTGCTGAATCCGACGTTAGCGCATTTCGTATCGAGTCTATCAGTGAAGATATCTATACCGCTCCGCCTAGCATCAGTGGCCATACATTATCTTTGCCGGTTGCCAACACCGATGCCGGTGATGCCCAGTCCATTATCACGATTGGTTTCACGAGTTCTAATTACGACATCACCGAAGCAATCATCTCTGTCAATGTCACCGAACGCTCACCGGTCGAAATCACCGGCGTCTCAGTAAACAGCAGGGCGTATAACGGCAGTCCCGCTACTATCACTGGCACCCCCATCTTTACCGATACCATGTCACGTACCACGATCGGCACTCTCGCCCCCATCTACACTTGGAAGACCAGCACCGATAGCGTTCTAGGAGTAGCGCCCACCGACGCCGGCAACTACAAATTGGTAGTTTCGGCCGACGGCAGCGGCGACTACGATGTTGCCGACTTAGAGATCAGCTTCACCATCTCAAAAGCTAATCAAACCATTACCTTTACCTGTCCAAGCAGTGGTCAAATCAATAGCGCCATCACACTCACTGCTTCCATATCTAGCGGATTAGCCGGCATCACCTTTTCCAGTGCCAATCCTGCTATCGCTACCGTATCTGGCAACACCCTATCGCTCTTGGACACTGGCACCGTCACAATCACAGCCTCTCATCCGGGAAACAGCAACATTAATGCTGCCACTAGCACCTGCAGCATCAATGTTGTCATCCCCGGCTATGGCGTCATCCAGCATTTCGCCGACTTCGATGGCACCGGACACAGAACCGCCATCATTAATGCCGACTTCATTGAATTTGTCCGCCTCATCTACGAAGGGGAAGAGCTTCATTTAGACCACTATACTGTTTCAGAAGGCAGCACCGTCATCACGCTTCATGATACTTTCCTCAGCACCCTTACTACCGGCACCCACACCTTCCTCGCCGAGTTTAGCAACGGCAGTATTGTCCCGCTTGGCATAGTTATCCTCGCCGGCACTGACATTGGTGTCCCCAACACTGGCATCATCGGTTTTCTCTTGGGCGGTGGATACTTATCCACAGGGCTCACCCTAGCAGTTGTTGCTGTAATATCAGTCGCGATATTTAGACGCCATCTCAACCTACGTCGACGCCGAATCCGTTTCTGACCCCCATCAGTTGACTTTTTGATTCGAGTGTGCTATAATAGAAGGATATACTTATGCATAAACAACAGATACGAAACATCGCTATTATTGCTCACGTCGACCACGGTAAAACCACGCTCGTTGACGGTCTTTTGAAGCAATCGCGTACTTTTCGTGACAACCAAGCTGAGATGAACCAGACTCTCATTATGGACAGCATGGACCAAGAACACGAACGTGGGATTACGATTACCGCCAAACAGACCGCAGTTTTCTATGGTGATTATAAAATCAACATTATCGATACACCGGGTCACGCTGACTTCTCCGGCGAAGTTGAACGCACCCTCAACATGGCCGACGGCGTCCTATTGGTTGTCGACGCCCAAGAAGGACCGATGCCGCAAACCAAGTTTGTACTTAGCAAAGCTCTCGACCTCCACCTTACACCTATTGTTATTATCAACAAAATCGATAAACCTGCTGCCCGCATCGCCGAAGTGGAAAGTGAAGTTGCTGATCTTTTTCTCGAATTAGCTACCGACGAATCTCAACTCACTTACCCCATTTACTATTCCATCGCCAAAACTGGCCAAGCCGGCAAAACCATTGATCTCGACGACAACTTCAATGTTATCTTCGAAGCCATTATCAACGAGGTCCCCGCACCCCGCATCGACGAAAATACCGATAAAGGCACTCAACTCCTTGTCGCTGCTCTCGCCGCCGATAATTATCTCGGCAAATATGCCATTGGCAAAATTTCCCGCGGAAAACTCAAAAAAGGTGAAAATATCACCATCATTAAGTCTTCTGGCACTGCCTCAAAAGGCAAAGTAGACCAATTATTCACTTATCGCGGCCTCGGCAAAGAAGAAGTCACCGAAGCCACCGCCGGCGACATCGTTGCCATTACCGGCATTGATGCCGCCAACATTGGCGACACTCTAGCCACCGGTGATCATCCCGAAGCCTTGCCTACCATCGAACTTGAACCACCCACACTTTCCATCTATATGGGGCCCAACACCAGCCCTCTGAAGGGTAGGGAAGGGCAGTTCACGACTTCTCGTCAAATTGGCGATCGATTGCACAAAGAACTTGAAACCAACATCGCCCTCAAGCTTGAGGAGCAAGGACTTGGTTTCAAAGTCTCCGGGCGCGGCGAGCTCCATCTCTCAGTTCTGATTGAAGCCATGCGCCGCGAAGGCTATGAGTTGGAAGTTGGCCGCCCCGAAGTAGTTTTGCGCGAAGAAAATGGCGTCACCCTCGAACCAATCGAAAGCTTGACTGTCGAAGTCGATCCAGAGTTCATCGGCGTTGTCAGCCAAGAACTTGGCATCCGCAAAGCCATCCTCATCAATCAAGAAGCCACCTCCGCCGGCAATGTGCGCTCCCACTACCTCATCACCACAGCCGCTTTGATTGGCTTGCGCAACACCTTGCTAACTGATACCAAAGGCACCATCATTATGAATTCTATCCCCAAAGGCTATCAGCCCATGTCTGCTAAATACCGGCAAGAGCGCAATGGCGCCCTAGTTGCCTCCGAACCCGGTCTAGCCACCGCCTATGCCCTCGACCAAGCCCAGCCGCGCGGCATTATGTTCATTGCGCCTGGGGCTGAAGTCTATCAAGGCATGATTGTCGGTCTCAGCAAAAAAGACGAACTCGACATCAATATTACACGCGAAAAACAACTTACCAACATGCGCACTCACGCCAGCGACGGCGCTATCCAGCTCACGCCCCACACCCAGTTTTCTCTTGAACAGTGCTTAGATTTCTTAGCTGACGACGAATTACTCGAAGTCACCCCGAAAAATCTCCGCCTTCGTAAACGCCAGCTCAATCCCACCCTCCGCAAACGCGAAAACCGCTTGTAAAATCAACTAAAACATAGTATAATACAGACACTCGCATGTATCTTTATAGAAAGGTGGTGTCTTTTGTGCATCTAGTACTCCAGATTATTTGTTTAGCCTGTCTTCTCTACCTTAACATCGCTCTAGCCGTGGGGTTAAAGTTGAAAAGTTTCACTGAAGCCGCCTACCATAGGCGCGAACTCCGTAAGTCTCTCTTCATCCTTATCGCTCACCCTCATCATTGGTATCTTTATCTGTTTTACGAACACTGTCTGCGGCGCTTCGATTCATATCACCTCTGCGGCCATACGCTCAAAGAATTCTTTATCTCTGACAGCTTCCAAAAGCTCGGTCGCTATAATGGCACAGGATTTTGCTACGTCGCTTCCACTCTGGCCATGCTAGCGCTCAATCACAAAAGGTCAAAAATTGTCCGCGGCTATTGCCTCAACAAATATGGAGAAAAAAGTTTCCACAGTTGGGTCGAAGTTCGATATCTTGGCAGACGCCTCTGTGTTGACCAAGTTTGGTTTACCCCTGGCATAATTCCTAGGAAGCGATTTTATGCCGAGAATAAACCTGATGTCGTCTTCACTTGCCCGCATCGAGTTTTCTTCGGCCTCAGCGGCATACCATTGCTTACCGAAAGATTGCAATCCAGCGAAACATCGTACCTCTTCCAAGAAATTATCGATGCATTTTACCCTCGCACGAGGATATCCTTCTTCGGTTTTTACAACGTCAGCGGTCTAGAGCGTTGGCTTCTGAATACCGATGGTAGGCATTTCATTGATTTAGATCTGGACCGCGTCATAGCCAAAGAAGTTTTTGAATCCACCTTCGACTGCGAGCCCGCCTGAAAAGGCGGGCTTTCTCATGCTATAATTTCTAACATGTTGATAGATTCGCACTGTCATATTCACGATCCGCAATATCATTTTGATGCCGCCGAAATTCTCGCCCGTGCCCGCTATGCCGACGTCCAGAAAGTCATCGTCATCGGCACTTCGCCCGACGACAATCGCATCGCCCAAGCCTTCGCCGAAGATCACGATGGAGTTTATTGGAGCTACGGCGCCCACCCCGGCGAATCCAACGAGCTGCTGAAAGAGGATTTTCAAGAGCGTATCCCCGTTCTGGGCGATGGCTCTGGAAAATCCTCTTTCAGCAAGCTCGTAGCCATCGGCGAGATCGGTTTGGACTATCACTACCAGCCCTTCAACAAACAGCAGCAAATTAAACTCTTCGAACAAATGCTCGACCTGGCACAAAAACACAACTTGCCTGTCATTTTCCACGTCCGCGAAGCATTTGACGACTTTTGGCCCATCGTCGACAACGCAAAAATCAAAAAAGCCGTCCTCCACTCCTTCTCCGACAATAAAGCCAATTTACAACAAGCCATCCAGCGCAATTTTTACATCGGCGTTAACGGTCTCGCTACCTTTACCAATATCCCTCTCCCTCCCCTTGAATATATGCTGCTCGAAACCGACGCTCCTTATTTGACGCCAAAACCTTTTCGTGGTAAAATAAACGAGCCAAGCTATGTCAAAAACATAGCAGAGTGGGTGGCGGACAAACTAGAAGTGCCGTTTGATGCGGTCGCTGCGACAACGACCCAAAACGCCACCGAACTATTTAACCTCCAGGATTAATATGGAACAAGACAATTCAACTTACCGCATCCCGTTTCACGTCCCATCTTTCGCACGTCCCGCTGCCTACGCTTTTGTTGCCCCGGAAGATAACGAGGTTTATCAAGAATTAGCCGCCATCTCTGAGGAGATTCAACAATGTCGATCAAAGATTCTGCAAAACTATTAAAAAATCTCAAACTTCGGCCAGCCAAAACACCTCGCACTGAAGATGATCTAATTAACGCCGAATCTGCCCTCGGGCGCACCATTTTTGGTCCCGTACCCGAAGGCTACCCGCGTGAATTCTTCCATCATCAAAAAAATGTCTGGATTTGGTACGAAAACGGCACCACTATTCGCTACGAAGTTCGCCAACATGGCGTTTTCAAAAAAGTTAGCGACGGTAAATACGAGCGAATTACTGGTTCGGAATTAGAAAACTTTCGCACTGCTGCCAAAACCTACCTCAAACTTGTCAAAAGCCACCTCTACAGATAAAATAGGCTTATGTTAAACAGGCTTAAGGCCCTTCGTACCAACGAAAATGTTTTGCTTGCCGTCGACACGCTGCTGCATAGCAAATCCGTCTTTTTGTCTACTTTTCTCATGACCTTCATGATCCGCACCTCCATCGACAATTCGCCCATCGAATTTATTGCTTATCGGCTGCTCAGTTTTGTCGGCACCGCTGTTCTCGCCATTGTGCTCTTGCAGTTTGTGCGCAAACACGCCCTCATTGCCTGGCGTCTCGGCATGCTGTTCTCCATCATCCGCGTCTTAGTTATCATTACGCTCTATACTCAGACCGCCATTTTCCCCTACGTCCTCGCGCTTGTCGTCGCCATTGAGTCAACTCTCTACTGGCGCCCCGGCGCCTTTTTCATGATTACCGAAGTCCGCAACGACCGCCGGCTCCGTTTCCAAAGCATCCGCCAAATCCTCACCAATGCCTCTACCATCATCATGCCATTTTTCCTTGGCCTCTTCATCACCGAAGCCGGATTCATCACCGCTGCTTTCATCATCCTCGGCATTTCCGTTGTCCAATTTCTGCTTTCCATCCTCTTTCGTCCCTCCCGCGACGTGGTTTATCCCGCCCATCACGCTAGCGTCACCTTCCGCAAAATTATCAACAGCCAGCCCCTGCGCCGTATCCTTTATCTTCAATTTTTCCGCGGGTTAATTGTTTCCGGTTCGGCTTTCCTCATCATCGTACCCTTGCTTGTCTACAATTTCACCAACTCTGATTTAGATCTTGGTCTCTTCGCATCAATCGGCGCCATTATCTCCATCGCCGTCATTATAATTTTCCACCGCATCTCCCGCCACAAACGCGCCTCGCGCATCTTCCTCTGGATTCTCGCCCCGCTTGCCGTCGTTTTCTCTGTCGCTCTCGCGCTTTTCCCCTCCAGCCTGACCGCCATCATCCTCTACATCTATACTATCGCCATCATCGAAAGTTTCTTTGAAATGTTCGTCATGGGCCGAGTCCAACGCTCAATCAAAAAACAGCTCAGCGGGCATTCCTTCACGCTCGAAATTGAATCTGTCAGCGAAGTCTTTTTGAATATTGGCCGCGTCATCTCGCTAACTATCCTGCTCTTCTTTATCACCAACAGCGGCACCACTTATCTGCCAATTTTCATCGCCGTCAACGCTATCTTTATGATCCCCGTTGTTTTACTGAGCAAATCCAAGAAGGTGTTCCCCATAGAGGAACCTATCCCCTAAGTATATCACACTTGCGCAAATATGTCAATAGTGGTACAATTTAACAGATATGTTTTACCTAGATCACGCCGCTGCCACTCCCGTTAGCGACAAGGCGCTCGCCGCCATGACGCCGTATTTTGCCGCCGACTTTTTCAACCCATCTGCACCCTATTTGCCGGCTGTTGAAGTTCGCAAAATCTACGAAGCTGCCAAAGATGACATCGCTTCTCGTTTCGGCGGCAAAGGCACTGACCTAATTATCACCGCCGGTGCCACCGAATCAATCAATCTGGCCTTTACAGCTGTCACGTCTACCGATAGCAACGCTGTCCTTATATCTGCCGTCGAACACCCATCCGTTATCGCCAATGCTAAAAAATTCCCCAAATTCGGTACCATCAAGGTCGATCAGTATGGACAAATTATTTTGTCTGATCTCGCCGCCAAAATCACTCCTCGCACCCAACTTATTTCAGTTTGTCTTGCCAGCAGCGAGCTCGGTACGCTGCAACCTATTTCCGAAATCGCCCAGCTAATTCGCACCGAGCGCCAACGCCGCCTCCAGGCTGGTGACAAAACGCCGATCTATCTCCATTGCGATGCCTCGCAGGGAGTAGGACTGGTTGATATTAAAGTCTCTCGACTTGGCGTTGACCTGCTCACCATTAATTCTGGCAAAATTTACGGCCCCAAAGGTATCGGAGCTCTGTGGCATGCTCATCAAGTTAAATTGCGACCCATTGTCGTCGGTGGCGGACAAGAAATGGGATTACGTTCCGGCACCGAAAATGTCCCCGCCGTGATTGGTTTTGCTGCTGCCATCAAAGAAGCCGATAGACACCTCGCCTCCGAGCGCAAGCGGCTCCAAAAGCTCCGCGACTTGCTCCGCCGTGAATTATCAAACAACCCAAGCATTAAATTTCTTGGTCACCCCAAATGCCAACTAGTCAACTTCTTGCCTATCTCGATCCCTGGCCTTGATGCTGAACGTCTCATTTTTAAACTGGAACAACACGAAGTCTACGTCTCTACCGGTGCTGCCTGTGCCGCCCGCAAAGGCGTCAAAAGCCCAGCCCTATCTGCCATCGGGCTATCCACCGAACAAATTACCGGCTCACTCCGTCTTACCTTGGGCAAACTCAACGACGAAAAAACCATCAAACAAGTCGCCAAAATCATCTTGGACGTTATCGTTGCCGAGCAGGAACGCATCAAATGAAAGTTTTCCTCGGTATGTCCGGTGGTGTTGATTCCTCTGTCGCCGCAACTCTCCTTCAAAAAGATAGTTACGACGTTACCGGCTGTTACATGAAAAACTGGAGCCGCGACCTTCCTGGCATGAAGTGCCCTTGGGCCGAAGATTTGGCCGACGCCAAGCGCGTCGCCACCATGCTCGATATTGAGTTCAAAGTTTTTGATTTTGAAACGCAGTACCGCCAAAAAGTTGTCGATTATATGCTGGCAGAATACCAAAAAGGCAACACGCCCAACCCAGACATCATGTGCAATGAGCAGATTAAATTCAAACTTTTTTTCGACACCGCACTGGAACAGGGTGCCGATCTCATCGCCACTGGCCACTATGCCCGCACTGACGGTCAAAATCTTCTCCGTGCCGCCGACGATAACAAAGATCAAACCTATTTCCTCTACCGTATTTCCGACCAAGCTCTTGCCAAAACTATTTTCCCCATCGGCGGCATGCAAAAATCCGACGTCAAAAAACTCGCCGCCAAACTAAAACTGCCCGTCGCTCACAAACCAGAATCCATGGGCGTCTGTTTTGTCGGCGAAGCTGGTATTCGCGAGTTTATCTCCGAATTTATTGAAACTAAACCCGGCGAAATTCGCGAACTCGAAACTGGCCAAATTCTTGGTTCGCACGACGGCGCTATTTTTTACACGCTCGGTCAGCGCCATGGCCTCTATCTTACTACCGGGTTGCCATACTATGTCGTCAAAAAAGACATGAAGCAAAACATCATTTATGTCTCACGGGATCTCAATAATTCGCATCTTTGGAGCAAGCAGGCCAAACTAACTGATGTCTTCATCAGGGCAGGGCAGACTGTACCTAAAAATCTCCGCGTTCGCATCCGCCATCGCGCCCCCCTCGCTCCCGCTACCTTTAATGCCAAAACCCAAACCGTCACCTTCACAGAACTCCAAAAATCTCTCACTCCTGGCCAATCCATCGTTTTTTACGCCGGGAAAAATCACGAAATCTGCCTTGGCGGCGGCATCATTTCCCAATAAAAGCGTTGACAGCAATTTCCCGTCTAATATACAATAAGCTTAATCAACTTGGAGGTACTTATTGTGTTCAAACGCAAACGCAAACGCAAACAACTTGACGGTGATCAAGTAGTCAAAGATACACACAACAGCGACGAGGTCGTAGTTGTCAAAAGAAACGGCGCCATCAGCGGCTATATTCGCGAGAAAAAATGGCCCAAACGCTCCCTTTATGGCATCGTCGCTACCTGTCTATTAGTCGTAGGCTTTTGGATTGGCGTTTCTGAATTCGATTGGCTCACCCCCACCGTAAGCGTCGACACCGCCAGCCAAGAAGTCGTTATCGGCATGAGCGAAAACTTAACGTCACAACTCTTGGGAGATGGCATCGCCCACCAAAACTCCGACTATATTGCCAAAGGCGCCACTCTCACCAGCATGCGCGAAACTGCCGCCCAAAGGCAACAGTATATTGAAAGATTAATGCGGGAAAATCCAGATGAATTTCTGCGCATCGCCTTGCCCCCAGATGTTCAAAGCGAATTATTCTATGACGTCGAAAGCATCGAGCGTCCCGTTACGTTAACCGGAACACTGGACATCATTGACTGCGGTGAAGAAGAAGAGGACGAAGATGGCAACACTTACCACTCCACTGATCTTTTCCTAAATCTCCCCTCCGGTGAAGTTAAACAAGTCTTCCTCCCCAAATCCATACCAGTCAACTATCAAGCCAACGACAAAGTACAAATCACCGGTTATGAGCTAGGCGACCTGGTCGTGCCCAATATCATTGCCGACACCGACAACTTCGTCGTCACCGCCGCCGCCGCCCTTGAACCCACTGGTACTAAACGCCAGGTTGCAGTTATCCTAGTTAACATTAAGGGTGCTGCCATATCATCCACTTTTACCAAGGCAAACGCCCTCAAAACCCTTGAAGCTAGCGACCAATGGTATCGTGAAGCATCCTACGGCAAAATCTATCTCGCCGGCAAAAACAATCCCAGCCAATCCGCCGACGTCTTCGGCATCTACGAAGTCACCAATGCCAGCAACGGCACTTGCGAATCATCTTATTCTGGCTGGCATACTCAAGGCAGAGCCGCCGCTGCCGCCGATGGCTTCAATATCACCGGCTATCAGCACGTCATTGTCATGATTAATGGTTCATCCGGTTGCGGTTGGTCCGGCCGCGGTTCAGTCGGTGGATCCAGTATCTGGCAGATTGGCGCTACTAGCGCATTGGTCACCGTCCACGAAATGGGACATAACTTGGGACTATCCCACGCTGCCCGCAGTTACACCTGCAAAGTAGGTGGCCAAACCACCGTCTTCGGCAATCCTGGTACGGATTGTACTTCCTTCATAGAATACGGCGATTACTACGATGCCATGGGTAACAGCTCGTCTCGCGGTACTCCTGCACCTCACTTCAGTGCTACCAACAAATCTAAACTCGGCTGGATACCGGCCGCTAATGTCAAAACCGTTACCGCCAGCGGCACTTATGACCTTTATCCGTCAGAGGCAGCTTCTAGCGGCACCCAGCTTATCCGCATCCAAATGCCATACAACGTCACTCGACCTTCCAGCACCACCAGCCCCAATGGTTCCGCGCCATACTATTACTACATTGAACTCCGCAAACCGATTGGCGCAGAAAGCGGTATTTCCGCCACCTACAAAGACGACTATAACGGCGTCTTTGTCCGCGTCGGTTCTGGTACCACCTACTCTCTCTCCTATCTCTTCGCGCTTGGCACTCTACCTGGCGCCGAGGTCTGTATCCGCTGTGCCACCGGACTTCGTCCCGGCATGGTCTTCACTGATCCGAACAACCCCAATCTTTCTATTGAAGTTACTTCTTACACGCAAGATAAGGCCACGCTCAATATCAAACTTGGCAATTCAGTCACTCCTCCACCCACCCCAGTTTGTACCCGTAACAACCCAACCATTTCCATCAACCCTGCCAGCGGCAAAGCCGAGCCAGGCAAGGCCATCAGTTACGCTGTAACCGTCAAAAGCAACGATAGCCAAGACTGTGCTAGCGCAACCTATACCGTTACGCCCTCGGCCAGTACTTCTGGCTTCACTTTCTCTCCAACTTCTCGAGCTTGGACCCTTACGCCAGGCAGCACCGGCACCTCTCAGTCATTTTCTATCACCTCGCCCTCTACCATAGCTAACGGGAACTATACGATTACATTTAGAGTTACAAATAGCGCCAATAGCAACGCAGTCACGCAAAATGTGACGTATACAGTAGAACGACCAGCTCCAGTTTGTACCCGTAACAACCCAACTATTAGCATCAACCCAACCAGCGGCAGCGCTACCTCAGGCGGTAAAATCGATTACGCTGTAACGGTCAAGAATAACGATAGTTCAGGATGCGCCAACGCCACCTTTACGGTAAATCCCAGTTCCACGACTTCTGGTTTCACCTACTCTCCGACTAGCAAAGCTTGGACCTTAGCGCCAGGAGCCACCAGCGCCTCCCAAACCTTCTCTGTAACCTCGCCGTCAAGTCTGGCTGCCGGTAACTATGCGATAACTTTCAAAGTTACCAACAATGCCAATAGCAACGTAGTGAATCAAAACGTAACATACACTGTTACTGGGGCGGCTCCAGTTTGTACCCGTAACAACCCGACTATCACCATTAACCCAACCAGCGGCAGTGCCGCCCCGGGCGTCAAGGTAGACTACGCAGTTACTGTAAAGAATAACGATAGCACAGCTTGTGCCAGCGCTACCTACACGGTCACTCCTAGCTCTGGTACCTCTGGTTTCACCTACTCTCCGACTAGCAAAGCTTGGACCTTAGCGCCAGGAGCCACCAGCGCCTCCCAAACCTTCTCTGTAACCTCGCCGTCAAGTCTAGCGAACGGCAACTACACCATAACCTTTAGGGTTACAAATAGCGCCAATAGCAACGCAGTCACCCAGAGTGTGACATATACAGCAGTAAAGCCAGTCCAGGTTTGCACCCGCAACAACCCGACCATCACCATCAGTCCCACCAGCGGCAAAGTCACTCCTGGCGGCAAGATTGACTACTCAGTCACCGTCAAGAGCAACGATAGCCAAGATTGTGAAAGTATTACCTATATTGTCACTCCTAGCTCCAGCGCGTCTGGCTTCAACTTCTCGCCTACATCCAAAAGCTGGTCTATCAATCCGGGTGCTACCAGTTCCTCCCAAACCTTCTCTGTCACTTCACCTTCCAATATAGCCAATGGGACTTACACCATGTCCTTCAAGGTCACGAATTCTGCCAATAGTACTTCGGTCACTCAAAATGTCAGCTTCACAGTTTCTGCTCCTGTAGTAGTTTGCGTCCGCAATAATCCTACCGTTACTGTCAATCCCACCAGCGGTAAAGCCGAACCAGGCGGCAAGATTGACTATGTCATTACAGTCAAAAATAACGACAGCCAAGATTGCACCAACGCCAACTTCAACATTACTGCAGCCATGTCCAACAACAGCACCAAAGGATTCGCCTTTTCTCCATCATCTAAATCGCTCTCCCTAACTCCTGGCGCCAGCGCCTCCCAAACCTTTACTGTAACCGCACCTAACGTTAACGATGGTATCCATACAGTTGTTATAAAAGTCGCTCACTCTGGCGATAGTAAAAAGACTGCCCAGCAGAACGTTAGCTTCATCATTGCCAAGACCAACACTGGCGGCGGCAACACTGGCGGCGGCAATGGCGGTGGCACCACCTCGCCTGTTCCGCCCAGTGTCAGTATCTCCGGCATCAAAGACGGCGAAACCCTCAAGGCCAACGGAAACACCAAGATTACCATCAACTCCTCTCACTCGGCTGGTATTGCCAAGATCGAAATCTTCATTGACGAAAAGCTAGTAGCTACTTGCGATAATCCCAAAAACGGTGCTTGCGATATCCAGATTAAAGGACAAGACACCAAAGCGGGAGATCATATCATCAAAGCTACGGCCACTGCCAAAGATACCGCCAAATCTACCCACTCTGCAAGCTTGTTGTTCAAAAAATAAAAACCCATCTCAAAACCAAACCGGACCGATTTTGTCGGTCCGGTTTCGCTGATCCGCGCCCACCCTGGGGCACATTGGCTTGTTTTAATCCGCTGTTTTTGTTTTGTATCTAGTCTCCACACTGTCCACATTTCAGTGGAACCCCTGTGAAGCGTACCAGCTTACCTCTATAGTATCATGCTTATCCTAATTTGTAAAGACTTGAATTTTATTAGAAAACATAAAAATATGATATAATGGTAGCGTTCAGTGTGATGTCTTCTCCTAAACAAAGATGAGTCATGGTCGAACTGAAAATTGTTAAAAAGGAAAAGATATGGCACAAAATCTATTTGTCGGTTCGCTCGCTTGGGCTACCACTGACGCCAGCCTCAAAGAATTCTTTGAGACCATTGGTGAAGTGGCCAGCGCTCGCGTTGTCACCGACCGGGACACCCATAAAAGCCGCGGTTTTGGTTTCGTCGAATTTGCTGACGAAGCTAACAACAAAAAAGCTGTTGATACTCTCAATGGCAAAGAGCTTGACGGGCGTCAAATCACGGTCAGCATTGCTCGACCAAAAGACTAATCGTCTACTAAAATAACCTCGCTCCGGCGAGGTTATTTTTTTATTGCTCCATCAAAGTAAATTCGTGTCCAGCGATCTCAATCATTGAATCGGGCAGGGCACCCTGATTTGTCAATTCGCCCCGAATCCCCATCTTCTTCATAATATCCCGCAAGCGATTCAACGAATCATAATTTCCGTAGTCTGTCTTCCGCGCAAACTTCTCAATCTTCTCCCCGGTCACCACGAACTTATCATCTTCTCTCGTCACCTTAAATGACTTCCCAACTTTGTTTTTAGTCAAAGTAATAACCGGTAAATCAGCAGACTCAGATGGTAGTTCTGAAGAAGCTGTGGAAGAGGGGCGAGAAGCTGGCTCAAGTTCATCTTGAAGAAGCTGTGGAAGAGATGGCCGCTGGCCATCTACTTCCAGCCGAACGCTAGCGCCTGCGCCCCGTGAAGACGGGCGCGCACGCAAAGTGTCTTCTGAAAGATGAATTTGAGCTAGTTTCTCCTTCAATGCTCGTAGCAGTTCAGTCAATCCATCATGTGCCGACGCAGAAATCGCATAAATCTCCGCTTCCGGATTCACGCTCAAAATACTCGCCATCTGCATATCAACAATTTCTTGATCTACCCCCTCAACTTTGGTCAGGGCCACAATTTCTGGTCGCTGCGCCAAATCGTGCGAATAATTTGCCAGTTCTTTACGAATCGTCCGGTACGCCTCGCCCGCATCGTCGACATATACATCAATCAGATGCAATAAAATCTGATTGCGTTCCACGTGCCGCAAAAACTTATCTCCCAAACCTTTACCCTCGGACGCTCCCTCAATCAACCCGGGAATATCCGCAATCAAAATATCTTGCTCGTCAATTGTCGCTACACCCAAACTCGGCGTCAAAGTCGTAAATGGATAATCCGCTACCTTCGGTGTAGCATTACTCACTACCGACAAAAACGTCGACTTGCCAGCATTAGGAAAACCAATCAATCCCACATCCGCCAGCAGTTTCAATTCTAATTCTGCTTCAAAGCTCTCGCCTGGCTCGCCCACTTCCGCAATCTTCGGAGCTTGTCGCGTCGATGACTTAAAATGTGCATTGCCACGTCCGCCATCACCACCCTTCGCCGCAATCTCTTCCTGACCATCTTCCACCAAATCTGCTACTATTTCGCCATCACGCTTCACGACTGTGCCAATCGGCACTTCCACAATCAGATCCTCGCCGCTTCGCCCCGCCGCCTGTCGTTTCGCACCATTTTTACCATCTTTCGCCCTCAACTCTGGCTGATACCGAAAATCAATCAGCGTATTACAATCTTTACTGGCCCTGAATATCACATCGCCGCCCTTGCCGCCATCCCCCCCATCTGGTCCGCCCTTTGGCACATAAATCTCATGCCGAAACGACACTGCGCCATCCCCACCTTTTCCGGCTTGAACAAAAATCTTCGCGGTGTCAACGAACATTAATACCTTCCATGGATATACACAAACTTTAGAGCATCTGCCCAATAAATGCGCGATTCGTATACCCTATACGGTTGATAATTCCAGTTCATTTCTTGTATCAAAATATACTCACCCTCAACCACATTTGTCACTACAGCCACGTGCCCCCAGTTGCTAGTGCGAGTCTGAACTACTGCACCATAGGCCGGATACTGATTTACCAAATATCTCGAACGCAACCTCGTCACCCAGTCGCGCGCATTGCCAATCACGCCGGTCGGCAACCAATAATTTTCCGGCATATAATTACGGCGCCACCACCATGCAAACCACGTACATTGCCCCTCGCTTGACGGATTCCCCATCCACCTGGCACCTGGAGTCACCGTATAGCGCCAATAGCTATAGCTGCCAATCTCGCGCATATTATGACGCACTCCAGAATCCGACAAGTTAAATGTATAAGTTGGCGCCGGTGCCGGTGGTACGTATTCTGGACGTTCCTTTTCCGGCAGTATCCCGTTCGGTAAAATGATTGTCTGCCCCACCACCAATCCCGAAATTTCCAAATCATTTAGCGTCTTGATCTGAGACGCATTAGACTGATATTTTTCCGCAATGCCTTCAAGCGTATCGCCGTTTCGCACTGTATATAAAATGCCCGGCACCGACGGCAAGAATAATTTCTGACCAATTGCAATGGTCTCGTTCTTCATATTGTTGCTCCAGCGAATTTGCGTTGAACTCAAACCGAACCGCGCCGCAATGGCCGGCAAGTTATCGCCTGCTTCTACTATGTAAGTTAAAATGCCTCGCGACAAATTTGAAGTATCAATAATGTTGGGTTTTTCAATAATACCGCTGTCAACCCCGCCCGTCATCGTGTAGCGTATTGCAATCGACACAAAGTTTTCGCCAATCGAGTTCGCTGATGGCAGATTAAAAATATTCGCCGTTTCCGCCACAATAAATGATTCCGACAGCTGATCCGTCGTCACCTTAAAGCTAGTATCATTGATCACGTTCAGCACCGTGCTCGATATAGACATTTTCTGCTCATCTTGTGAGCCCACAATCATCACCGTCAAAATAATCGCAAATAGCGCGATGTAAGGGAAAAACCGTCCCATAAACCCCCGAATCTTCGAATTTCTGCTTTTCTTATCTTTCATAAGAGATCACCCTTATTCTTATTATACCATAAATCACCTATTAAGTTAATCCTTTACCGCCTGCAAAGCTTCAATTATCTTCACCAGTATTTCCACATAATTAGCATCAGTCGCATAACCAGCCCTCTTTAACTCCTCGATATAGCGGATCGGATCATGCGGATAACGCAGCGCTTCTTTATATCGGCTTTGCCCGGTAATCCAAGCTCCATAAGCATGAAATCCTTTACTCTTAGAATCCCAAACTGCAAAATCTGCCTGTATAGTTGTAGACACTCCCGGCTCATATTCTTCCCAAGTCTGCATATTCACGCTGCCGCTCGGCGCCACACTTGGATCTTTCGGCATATTCGCATACTTGATCCCAAAAAAGTTAAAATACTTATAGGCCAGCTTACTCCGCCCCCAACTCGACTCCAATATGCTTTGCGCCAAAATTGCCTCATAAGGAATCCCGTATTTCGTCCCCACTTCCTGCGCTAACTCTCCATACACTTCCAGCCATCCCGCATAATCTCCTGCCGACACAAAAGGCAAGTGACTCTCCCAATAGGCTGTCCCCATCAACGCATAAAAATCCACCGCCACCCCTGTCTTCCCATTGGTATCACCCGCCCTTATTAATTCCGCCGCTCGAGCAGTTTCCTTCATCGCCCGCTCTGACACCCCTCCCACCTCCACTCTCACCCGCGCCGCCAGATCAAAACCTTGCCAATAGTCCAGCTCTATTTCAGCAAATTTTTCCCGTACCCTATACTCCACGCTTATTCCCGCCAGTCGTCCCAGCATTATTTGCACAAAATCTTCCACTTTTTGATCTACCCCTACATCATAGCTCCCAGCATACAAAAAGTTCTCCACCTTCATCCCCGCACCCCAAAATTCATGCTGATAATCCCGCGCAAATGCCTCATCCACGGCCACCCTATCGTATCCTATCCCAATCAGAGTCTGTTTCACCCTATTCAAACTCTCGCCCGGCAACACTTCTATTTTGAAACTGCGCACTTTCGACCCCTCGCTCAGCACTCTTGCCACCTCTGCTGTTTCCATCCCACTGTTTAATGTATATACCCCCGCCTTCAGATCGCTTTCTTTCCTCTCCAGCTTCAGGAATATTCGAAAAGCCAGCTCCGATCTAATTAACCCTTGAGTTTCCAAACTATTCGCCACTCTCTCCACTGATTCCCCTTCCAGCACCACAAAACTCTGCGTCTCACATCTCTCGCTTTGGCAATTATCCGGATCCACCGGTCTCAGCATATCTTTGTACCACGTAATCGCCGCTATTGACGCCACAATCAGCAGCCCGACGACCATAGCAAAAACTTTAAAAACCTTATGCTTCACCTTATTCTTTGTTTTGGGCTTTTTTTTCGCCTCAACAGGAAAAGACTGCTCTCCACCAAAACTATTCAAAAAATCTTGCAAAATAATCGTTGCCGCCTCGCTATCTACATCCGCTTTTTGGCGGCGTTTCTTGCGCTTTTTCGAACCCAATCGCTCTTCTGCCATCACCGAAGTCAAAGACTCATCCTGAAATTTTACCAACGGCCGTTCCATTTTTTGCTTCACAAAATATCCTTGCAACGCCGCTGCAAACGCCCGCACTGCTCGTGATTGCGCCGTCTCTTCGCCTTGCGCATTACGCGGCAATCCAATTATCAGGTGTTTCGCGCCTTCATCTTGCACAATCTTCGCAAGCATCATCAATTCGTCACCATCCACATCTACCGTACCGCGCGGCACCGCAATCTTCACTGAACTATCTGCTGTTGCGACCCCAATCCGTTTCTCACCAACGTCTAAAGCAACTAATTTCATCTTACTCTACCGTGATTTCAACTGTCACTTTATTAATATCATCCGGTATCGAACTCACCCAAAAGAACGGGGTCTCAACCTGCACCTTGCTCACTCCGTTAATTGATTTCAATAAACTCTGCACTTCGCCAATCTTCCGCCCCAAAGATTTATCCATCACCATCTGGTCAGTCACTTCCGGACCCACCTTCGCCACTGATTTTAATCTGCCCGTAAATCCCTCACCTAATTCCCGAAATGATTCTATAAACGCCTTATTCTCATCTGCGTTATCACTCACTCCTGTCGAATGCACCATCTGGCCAGCCTCGCCGCTAATAGCTTGCTTGGTTCGCTCCTCAATATATTCAGAAATCCTTACCCGATCCACGCCATACATTACAAAGGTCGTCTTCGCCACTAACTTTGGCGTCACGTCTTCGCCCACCTCTTCACCAACTGCCGGTGTTGACACCGGATCGCCTGTCTCCGATCTGAAGCTCACTGCAATTGGCAACAATCCCACCGGGAAGTCCGCCAGCAGTTCCGCCCGGCCATCCGCCGCACTGACCGATTCCAACTTTTCTTTTGCCTTTGCCACATCTGTCGCCGACACTACTCTCACCATCTTACTCGTCCCCCCACTCACGTTTGCACCCGAAATAGAATACCCGCTGCCGGCCCCTGACCAGCCTAATGAAGAAGTAGTATTGGATTCCGTGCCTGGAACTTCGGCTTCAACTTTCACGGTGGCCGTATCTACTCCGGGCACGGTAAACGAACAAGTAGAAGTACAACTCGTGTTAGTGCTGTCTAGTCTCGCCAATTCTGTCGCCTCAGTCGTGATGTATACTCGCCCGCCTTGAGTAAATTTAGTACCTTTTGCCACAGTTATAGCGCTTAAAGGTATCGAATTCACCGTCGTTCGCTTCAGGGTTAACGTCCCTGTAGCTTTGTTCCCTTTATCCACTTCCCCCGTCGCTTCAAATTCCACCGAAGACTGTTTCGTCACTTTTTGCTCATCCAACAAGAACACCCCGCCCAACGAATCTTCTTTAGCTTCATTAGTCGTGAACGACACCGCCTCCGAAAACGACCGCGCCGTCGTGCGCACAGTCACCATAATCGTTGCCGCCGGCGCAAACACCAGCGCCCAAAGCAAAAGACCGACAATCAGCACTACCCCGACAATCCCCATAATGATAAACTTTCGATACTTATCAAAATTTGGCACCGCCGACTTCTTCTTTTTTGATTTCTTTTTGTCATCCGCTTCCTCTTCGGTAGCTGCTTCGCCATCTTCACTTAAATCAACCGATTCCACCACCGACTCTTCATCCACTTTGATCGCTTTTTTCTCAGACTTTGTCACCGCTGCCGCTTCCTCGCCGTCAATCACGTCACTTTCTGGCTCAGTTTCTTCCGCAGGTACAGCATTGGTCGGCACCTCCGGCCGAGTCTGTAAATTTTTTGCCACCGGTATTCCGGCCGTTGCCGCTAACTTTAATAGCGCGCTATCAGACGTGACCAATACCACTGCCTTTTCAGTTTCTCTTGCTGTCCGTGCCAACAGTTTGAAATTCACGGCGCTTTTTAGCACGCCTGCTTTTTTCGGCGGCACCAGGGCTACCACTTTTGCCTTGCTGCCTTTGACTCCAGTTAAAATGTCAGTAATATCATCCTCTGGTTCAATATAAATCACATCTTTATTCATAACCATATTGTAGCACAATAACTCGCTTTAAGCGCAAAAAACGCCCCGCAGTTTCCTGCGGGGCTAAGTGAAAAGTGCTGCCTGTATAGGCTTATCAAAACATTTTTTTGATTTGCCTAAAGGCATTTTTGAAACCGCCCACCTGATTGTAGGTCACAATTGTGATCACCACTGAGACCGCCAAATACAAAAGGCCGGTGATGCTGGGGTGCGATATGAGGGCGACTAGGTTCACCACTACAATGATCGCGAATAGGAACAGGAGAATTGCCAGCCAGAACAGAATGTTTTTGGATTTCATCGGAACATACCTCCTCTAAGATATTCCACAGGGGTTATACAGAGCACCTTCAAGTAAAAAAACTCCCCCTATCTCTTCATTGTATCACAGATTACCGAAAAAGTCAATAGTAGCAACATATAATACCCTTATGCTTGACCCCTCTAGTCGTTTGCTTATACTCTATAAATATACAGGAGGTAAATCAACAGAGCAGCTTTCTCGCTCATTAAAAAGGAGGTTCCACAAATGCCAAGCACAGACCTGGTTGCCATTGTGACCACGAGGAAGGAGTTGGAAAACATTTCCCTTGGAGTTACCTACGACAAGCACGGCATAGCCAGTCCACTCATACCTCGTTTGAGCGACACGGACAGTCTCATGCTTGCCGCCCTGCGCCATCCGACTCCAGCAGTACGCGCTGTATTCAAAGACCTAAACATCGACCCCCAAGACTTTCGCAACAGGCTATGGATTCGTATTGACGAATCCATATAAGAAGGAGGCCGCACAACATGGGAAAGATCAACCCGCAAGCCCTGCAGAAAATTAATTTCCTGGCAAACGGGGACGTTCATATGATTTTGGATCAGGCGGCAATAGACACTCTACTCTTCAGCCGAGTCGATATTATGCCGGAATTCATTTTTCTTGCCTTTTTCGAAGCCATAGACGACCTCAACGACGACACCGCAAAAACCATCCTCCGGCGTATCCTGGATACCTTTGATTCCACCACTACCGTGTCCAACGTCATCCAGCAACTTGACGGCAAGACGCTCAGCGCCAGAGAACTCAAGCTTGCTAGCCTGAGACTCTGCATCGCCCAAGTAGTGGGCGCCCGCTTCAACTCAATCAGCATGAATCTCAAACACGCGCCCATCAGCAAAGACGAGAAAGTTGGCTTGACTCCCGAAGCTATACGCACCCTTCAGGGCGCGCAAGTCTTAGCCAAGAGCGAGCGCAATAATGTCACTGCGCAACCCTTTGATCTTCTACGTGCTATACTGTCTGACGCCAATATCTCATCCCAACTTAAGCAAGCCATCAAAATGATCGGCACTACCCATCAAGACATTGCCTTTGCCATCCAGCGTGGCCTTGCAGAAGCTGCAGCCAAAGAGGCTCTCCTCAAAAAAGCCAAACCTGCCTTCGCTGCCGCCGGCCCTGACGATGTCTCCAGGCCGAAATCCCTCATTGGCAAACTCGACGAATACGGTACCAATCTCAGCGAACTAGCTCGTAAAGGCGAACTTTCTCCCCTCATTGGGCGAGAAAAAGAACTGGACGAACTGGTAGAAATCCTGCACCAGCGCAATATGCCGAACTGTATCATCATAGGTGAACCAGGCGTCGGCAAAACTGCGATGGCAAAAGGATTAGCGCAGCTCATTGAAGCTGGACAAGTCCCCGATCGGCTTAGGCTAACTCAAATCTTCAGTCTCAACACCAATAGTATGGTGGCCGGCACATCTCTTCGTGGTATGTTCGAAGATCGCCTTGACTCTCTTATCAAGATTGCCGAGAAAGATCCCAATCTGCTGATCTTCGTAGATGAAATCCACGAATTAATCAAAGCGGGCAGAGCTTCTGGCGCCGAAGGTGCCGGACAACCGCTTAAGAGCGCCATCAGCGAAAATCGTATTCGCATTATTGGAGCGACGACCGAAGATGAATACCGTAAGCACATTGCTTCTGATCCTGCCTTCGCCGAAAGATTCACAGCCCTAAGGATTAAAGAACCGGACGAGGATATGACCCGGCAGATTATGCTGGGCATAAAAGGTGAATATGAAACTCATCATAACGTTACGATCACAGATGAGTGCATAGACACTATTATCGCCGCCGTCCGCAATTACGCCTCGGGCCACTCCCCGCGCCGCGAAATTCAAATTTTAGGCCGTACCTGCGCTGCTGCTGAAGTTAGTGGTCGACAAGAAATCACCGGAGACATGGCATTGTGCAAGATTGCCCAACTCTCCGGCATTCCCGCTAACCAGCTCACTGCAGACACGCTTGGACGTATTAACTTTACGGAACAAGCTCTCCACGAACGGATCATTGGCCAAAATGAAGCCATCGCGGCCATCATGAGCGGACTTCGGCGCAGCGTCGTAGGCTTAAGGGATAAGAAAAAGCCTATTTATACTGCGCTCTTTGCCGGCAGTTCCGGCGTGGGCAAAACCGAAGTCTGTCGTCAAATCGCCGAGTACTATTTTCCAGCAGAGGATGATTTCATCCGCTTCGATATGAGCGAATATATGGAGAAACACTCCGTTAGTCGCTTAGTCGGATCCCCACCCGGGTACATAGGTAGCGATGAGGGCGGTCAACTCGTCAATAAGGTTCGGAGCAAACCTTATTGTGTGCTTTTATTCGACGAGGTTGAAAAGGCTCACCCCGACGTCCTCAATATTCTGTTGCAGATCTTTGAAGAAGGCGTCTTAACGGATGCAAAAGGGAACATCGCACATTTCAACAACGCGATTGTTATCCTCACGACCAATGTCGGTTCGTCTGTATCGTCCGCCAAACCTATCGGCTTTGGCAGCTCCGATGCCGCTGCACTGGCTGCTTCCCGAAAGGAACTTTTCGACAAAGCCATCAAACAACAGTTCCGTCCTGAATTGCTCGGCCGCATCGATGACGTTGTAGTGTTTAATCAGCTTGCTTATGACGACTATATCCAAATCGTCGATCTCGAGCTGAAAGAGCTGACTGAGCGCCTTTACGATGCCACCGGTATTATCGTCCATCCCGATGACGAAGTCGCTGTTTGCGAAAAGATCGCCAAAGCAGCCACGTCGGACAGCTACGGTGCACGCGGCATCAAATCGTATATCAAACGGCACATCGAAACCCCGCTCAGCGAATATATTCTTATCAGTGGCCTCGGAAGTGGCGACATGATCAAAATCATCGCGAGCGACTCGCCTGATGACATTTACCTCCTTGAGGTCGTAGGTCCAGCTGGTGCTGAACTATGACCAATTTAAACCCCGCTTCGGCGGGGTTTTTCTTTTCCGTATCCAACTTATTTCACTTATGCTAAAATGTAACCAAATGGGCATTTTTAGCAAACGCAAAAAAAACGCCAATAGTGGCAACGGGAACGGTTCTGCAAAAGCCATCAATGACATCATCCTGAACGTTATCCGCGATGCCATAGTTATAGTTGATTCGCGCGGAGTTATTCAATATATGAATCCAGCTGCCTTTGACCTTTTTGATTCCCCCAGAGAGGAAGCCATCGGCTTGCACTATACTACAAGCATCCGCTTAGTCGATCAAAATGGCGCCCTAGTCGAAAATGGCCACGATCCCATTGCTTCTTCGCTGCGAGAAAACAAGCCTCTTGAAACCCGAGAGTTTAGTGTTTCCAAAATTAAACTCAAAGAATCAGTCCCCGTATCTCTGACTATCACACCTACCAGCACTGATCCGAACAGCAGCAGAGTCATTATTCTGCGCAACATTGCCAAAGAACTCAAAGAAGAACAAGAGCGCAGCGAGTTTATTTCGACCGCTAGTCATGAAATGCGCCACCCGGTTGCCAGTATTGAGGGTTATTTGGGTTTAGCTCTCAGTCCTCAAACTGCTGCTATTGATGCCCGTGCCAGAGCATATCTCGAAAAAGCACACGAATCATCACAGCACCTTGGACGACTGTTCCGCGATCTGCTGGATGCTTCCAGGTTTGACGACAATCGAGTGGTCAAAATCCACAATGTCCCCGTAGAAATGACCGTAACCGTCAAACAACTCGCCGACAGTTTGGCGCCCGCCATCGCCGCTAAGGGCTTAACCTATAATTTTGGTCAACAAGAAGTCGAAAAGAATATCCTGCCGTCTTCTGCTCGCAAGCTCGGCCAAGTCATCTATAGCAATCTCGACATTGATTTCCTGCGTGAAATTATCGACAACCTTATCAATAATGCCATCAAATACACACCATCTGGCGGTTCAATTGTAGTTTCAGTAATTGGCAATGATAATGAAGCCATTATTTCTGTGGCCGATACCGGTATAGGCATTAGCAGGGAACACCAAAAACATATTTTCCAGAAATTTTATCGCGTTGACAACTCGGAAATCCGCAGCACAGAAGGCACCGGACTTGGCCTCTATATTGTTAAGCAGCGCGTAGGGGCTCTGCATGGCCGGGTTTGGGTCGAGAGCAATGAAGGCAGAGGATCTACTTTCTTTGTCGCTTTCCCTCGCATCTCCAGCAAAGAGTACGAGCAGCAAAAGATGATTATGAATAGCATCATGGCTCCATCTATTAATAAAACTATTCAGCCAACCCCAGCTCCCATTAGCCAGCCCGCGCCGGCAGAAACTCCATCATCATCTGCGCCCGTATCCCAAACCCCTGCAGAAGTTGCCTCAATTAAGCCAGTTGTTTATATGAGCGCCGAAGATCTAGAAAGACGCAAGGCCGAATTTTCTAAAAACATGCAAACCGGCGGAACACAAAATGTGTAGATTTTTTAACATAAGTGTATTAAAATGGAGGCAACATGACCAAAATAATGTTAGTTGAGGACGATAAGTCTCTGCGCGAGATTTACAGTATCCGCTTAGTTGCCGAAGGTTATAACGTGATCGCTGCCGGCGACGGCGAGGAAGCTCTTGCTATGGCCGTTCGCGAACGCCCAGAATTAATTATTTCCGACGTCATGATGCCCAAGATTTCCGGTTTTGACATGCTCGATATTATTCGTTCCACCCCAGAGACCAAAAATATCAAGATCATTATGATGACTGCTCTTTCTACAGAGGATCAACGCAAGCGCGGCGAAAGTTTAGGCGCCGATATGTACTTAGTCAAAAGCCAGGTTGGCATAGAGGACGTAGTTAATTCTGTCCATCAGGTGCTGGGCGATCGTCCTGCCGCCAATGCTCTTAACAACATCAATACTCTAGCTGCGTTACAGGGTGATACTCCCGCCACCCCAGCCCCGGCAGCTCCCCAACCCGCACCTGTTCCAGAAGCTCCGCCTGCCGCTCCAGCTCCCGCCGCACCAGCACCTGTCCCCACTCCGGCTCCTACACCAGCGCCTGCAGCTCCCGCTCCAACTGCTCCAACTCCAACCCCAGCCCCGGCAGCTCCCCAACCAGCACCCGTTCCAGAAGCTCCGCCTGCAGCCCCAGCTCCCGCCGCACCAGCACCTGTCCCCACTCCGGCTCCTGCACCCGCAGCTCCAATACCCGCCCCAGCGCCTGAGTCAACTCCAGCCCCAGCCCCGGCAGCTCCCCAACCAGCACCTCCTCCCGCTCCAACCGCTCAAGCCATACCTGAATCTCCATCTATGCCTATACCCGAAGCCGCCCCATCATCGCCCATCGCCCAAAATATGGTTGGCGAGCGTGTTATTCAGCCCTTGCCCACCAGTGATACGCCAGAGAACACTATCAGTATGGAACAAAGAATGGCCGAGGCGTTAGGTACGCCCGCCGCCCCAACAGCTCCCGCCAATGCCCCAGCGCCTCAATAAATTTCTCGCAACTAATCTCGGAATTTCTCGCCGCGAAGCTGATGACATTATTGTTGCCGGCCAAGTCACTATCGATGACCGACCTGCCATACTGGGCGCCAGAGTAGAAGAGGGCAGAGCAGTCACTGTTAAAGGTAAGCCCGTCGAAACTGTCGCTGCCGTTTATGTCATGCTTAACAAACCCACTGGCTACGTCAGCAGCCGTCGGGCCCAAAATACCACACCGACCCTATACGAGCTCCTCCCTAAAGAATTTCAAAAACTCAAAACCGTGGGCCGCCTCGACAAAGATAGCTCCGGGCTGATTTTGCTCACCAACGACGGCGACTTCGCTTTCTCGATGACCCACCCCAAATTTCATAAGTCCAAAACTTACCTTGTTCTCCTAGAATCACCCCTCGAACCTCTCCACCAGCAAATGATTTCCGACTTTGGCATCAACCTTACCGACGGCCTCAGTAAATTAACGCTCACCAGCTTAGATGATAGCCGCAAAAACTGGAAAGTTGAATTAGCCGAAGGCCGCAATCGTCAAATCCGCCGCACCTTCGGCGCCCTCGGCTACACCGTCAAAAAACTCCATCGCACCACCTTCGGCCCCTACGTGCTTGGTGATTTAGCTTCAGGAAAATGGCAAGAAATTAAGGTTAAATAGTATTTTAAAGAACGTAGCGAATCCAGAGAAAAACCTGCCTGAAACAGGTTTTTCTCTGCGACAGAGCTGGTTCTAGAAAATACTATTTAAACCTAATTCCTCAGTAATTTCGCCAACTTTGCCCTAATCCCCCCCGACTCCGTTGTCCCGACCAAAGTATCAATCCCTACCCTCAGTAGTCCCATCGCCGTAATCAGCGTATGATCAAGTTGCTTCCCAGTTGCGTTAGTAATGCCAGGGATATCTTCCGGATCAATAATATGAATCAACGGACGCCGCGCAAACGGCAAACCTTTATACCAATCACTCGTGGCCAAAGTCTCTGGAATTTGGCTCAATCCCGCTCCGCCGCCGCACATCAAAATCTGCCCTGGCAAAGTTTCCAAATGGTCAAATTCTTCAATCGCCAGCTGCACGCCAGCAATCCACACTGCCAGATTCCGGTCAATCGCATCATCCACTTTTTTCTTCAGCTCCGGATCCATTTTCGGGCTATCTTCCAGCAATTTTATTTTCTCCGCATCCTCAAATTCCAATCCTAACTGTTCGCCAATCTGATGCGTAAACGAACGCCCCCCAATTGAAAACATCTTTGTCCCTTCCACACCGCCATCCTCCACCACCGCAATATCCGTTGTGCCGCCGCCCAAATCCATCACAATTCCCGAAAATTCATTATCAACATCATCTCCCAAGCAAGCGCGGCAAACTGCAAAAGGCTCTACCGCTACCGCTACCAGTTCTAGTTGCAGCTCATCGCAAACCTTCTCGATCGCCGAGATATGCACCAATGGCGCAAACGCTGTATAAATCTGCACCGCCACATCCTTACCCTTAAAACCAATTGGATTGGAAATCTTATAACCGTCAATATGCAGCGACACCAAAGCCGAATTGATCAACCGTACATCTACATCCGGATTATTCGTTTCCAAAGCAATTTCTTTGCGTGCTCGCTCTCCCGCCCTCTGCTGTACTTTATCAATAATTAATTCCATCTCTGGTTCAGAAATCGGCTTATTTGGTTCCGCTCGTCGGAATTTGATGGTCACCGTATTGCCTTTCACCAGCTCCCCGGCAATCCCCACCACTGCTTCGCCTGCTGTCACGCCCGCCATTTCCTCTGCCTTCGCCAATGCCTCCTCGCAAGTTTTCGCCACGCCCGTAATATCTGCAATTGCTCCCGAATACATGTTAGACGGCGCTTCGTGCGCTTTGCCCACGCCCACAATCTCTACCGCATTTTTACCCTTCTTTGCAATCAAAGCCTTCACATATTCCGTGCCAATATCCAGCGCCAACAAATAGTCTCGATTCGGTGCCGCCTCCGCCACCTTCGTCTTACCCAAAATTCTCATGGTTTAATTGTACCACAGAAATTATTCAAGTATGGCTTTGATTCGACGCACGCCCCTTGCCGAAGATTCTTCCTTCACAATTCTGAACTTGCCCAATCCGCCAGTACGCTCCACGTGCGGCCCGCCGCAAATCTCCACGCTCACCGGATTTTTTTCATCACCAACCATATACACAGTTACCTTATCCGGATATCGATCCCAAAACTGTCCATGCGCCTTCAACACATTTCGCGCGTAATCTTTATCATATTCCGCATGCGTCACCGGCAAATCTGCTTCTATCCACTCATTCACTTGTTTTTCGATTTTTGCAATTTCCTCCGGTTCCAACTTGCGTTCGATGCCAAAATCGAACCGCAGCCGTTCATGCGTGATATTCGCACCTTTTTGATCAATATTCGGATCAATCAATTTTTGCATCGCTGCCAATACTAAATGCGCCGTGGTGTGATATTTTACCGTCTGCTCGCCCTGGTCTTCCAAACCGCCTTTGAACATGCCCTTGCTAGCAGTCTGGCTGCGCTCGCGCTGCTTCCGCAGTTCTTCGTCAAACTCAGCCCTCCAGTTTTTACTCAAATCAATATTTTGTCGATACGCCTCCTCAACTGACAATTCCAATGGGAAACCATACGTATCCTGCAACTTGAACAGCTCCACGCCAGTCAACCCCTGCGCCTTCAGTTTATGCAATTCGCGAATACCGCGATTCAAGGTTTGCCTAAATACCTTTTCTTCTTTTTCCAAAATTAATTCTACTTGATCGCGATGCGTCAAAATCTCTGCCGGCAGGGAACTATAATTTTCCGCCACAATCGGTATTACTTCCTGCAAGAAATTCTGCTCAATGCCCAGATGTAGCGCCTTCAAAATCGCCCGGCGGATCAATCGCCTCAGCGCATAACCTTGCTGCTTATTGCTCGGCGTCAAGCCTTGCGCTGACAGCAAATAAGCCCCGCGCAAATGATCAGCGATAATCCGCATATCCGAAGTATTACTTTCGTAATCTTTGTGGCTCAACTGCGCCAATTTATCTACAATCGGCTTCAGCAAGGAAATTCTAAACACATCATAACTATCCAAGCTCGCCGCTGTAATCCGTTCCAGCCCGCCACCGAAATCCACATTTTTATTTGCTAGCTCTTCAAAACTTCCATCCGGCAGCCGGCGATATTGCATAAACACTTGGTTGCCGATCTCCATGAACCGTGCTCCATCCGACGCTGGATGCGATTTGCCATATTTAGCCTCATCCTGATTTTCCTCGCCAAAATCATAAAACACCTCGCTATCTGGTCCGCATGGATCGCCGATTGGCGTACTTTCAATTCCGCCGCCGCGCGACCACCAGTTTTCCTTGTCATTGTAGAAGAAAATTCGTTCGCCCTCAGCAATGCCGCGCTTGGCGCCATTTTCCGCCGTTCCAATTTCAGTTATTTCCGCTTTTATATCTGTTTCGGCGAACAGTTGTTTCCAAATTTCCGCTGCCTCATCGTCGCGCGGTATGCCATATTTTTCATCCCCAGCAAAACACGTCACATAAATCTTCCGCGGATCCAGTCCAATCTCAGCTGTCAAAAACTCAAAGAAATTTCGAATCTGCTCCTCTTTGAAATAATCACCCAACGACCAGTTGCCCAGCATCTCAAAAACTGTCGTATGCCGCGGATCGCCTACATCTTCAATATCTTGCAGTCGCATGCAAGGCTGCGAATCTACCAAGCGCTTGCCGTCTGGATGCGGCTCACCCAACAAATACGGCATCAGCGGTTGCATCCCCGAACCAGTAAACAGCGTCGTCGGATCACCCTCCAGCACCAATGGCGCCGGGGCAATTTCCACATGCCCCTTCTTTTTCATAAAATCTAAATATTTCTGTCTTACTTCGTTTGCGTTCATCCCATTATTCTATATTACTCTTGACATTTTAACAAATAAGCGCTAGTATTATAGGCAGAGTAAGTGGATCATATCAAGGACTGGTAATAGTAGAGGCCAATCGTTGTGCGTGTCCACAAAACAAACACCAACCAAAAATCACATCGTCATCGGCAAATAAGGGCTGGCAGTTTGGGCTTAGTCCTCCTTTTTATCGTCACGCCACTTTTATTATTTATAAATACTGTATACGCTGGCTCCAACGATATCCAAATCGGATTTGAAATCACAAACCCAATTGAGCCGCCCTTCGATGCTTGTCCCAACCTGCCTGGCATCCAACCATCAGTCCCCCCTGGTATGATTATCGATGGCGGCGGTAATTGCGTATATCCTCCTCCGCCCCCCGTAGACATGTGCCTCAATCTACCAGGCATCCAACTTGTGGTCCCAGAAGGTTATTACCGCACTTCTGACGGTAACTGCTACCGCCAGCCTACCCCACCCACCCCGCCAGTTGATCTTTGCCCCAACCTTCCTGGCGTCCAAACTTCCGTACCAGACGGCTATACCCTAGATCCAGATACCAACTCTTGTATTCCCGAACCACCTGATACCAGTGACGATGATCTTTGCCCCAACCTTCCTGGCATTCAAACTGTAGTCCCAGAAGGTTATTATCGCACTGCTGACGGCAACTGCTATCGCCAATCCACTCCGCAGCCGCCTACTCCTCCCGCTCCCACTCCTACTCCGCAAGAGCCTCCGCTCAAAAATCTTCCTGACTTCCTCCAAGATTTTGGCCGTTTCCTCGTCAGTCTTGTTCCAGACTTCATCAAAGATTTCTTCCGCGATTTACCCGCTGATGTCGTCAATCAGCTCCCGCTCTACATATTTATACTCGCTCTCATCTTCATCCTTATCCCCATACCGCAATCTATCCGAGAGTATCTCTACAAACGCCGTCTTATGGCTTTCTACAAACGCGAACAGAGTATTGCAGAAGAAAAAGAGAACTTTATGGCCCTCGCCTCCCATTATCTCCGCACACCTATCGCCACCATGAAAGACAGTATCCCTCTCATGATTGGCTCTGGCGACATTACCCGGGCAGATTCCAATAGCTTAAACGAAGCTCTCAAAACCCTCAGCGATCAAATCAGCAGCAGCCTCGCTTCTACCGAGACCAACGCATCACTAAATACTCCCGCCGCACCATCCGTCGCCAAACCCAAACCATTTTGGCGTTCCGGCTTCTTCTGGGTGCCTATCGTCCTTTCTATCGTCCTCACCCTCATCATCAACTTCCTCATCGGTGTGGTTGGTGATCGCGAAATCGGTATTACCAACGCTCTCTTCCAGTTATTTATCATCATCGCCTTTATCGTTGCACTCTATCTCATCGTCCGCAATTATCATATTCAGAAGAAACTCCGTCAAGAGAAAGACGCCCTCATTGCTCACGAACGCGCCATTGACGACACCCGCAATCAGTTCATCGAACAACAAACTGCCCAAATTGGCATTGCTCTAAATTCTCTCCGCGTCAACAACGCATCTTACCCGCCCTCCAAACCTTACACTCTTTACTCCGACGGCCTTTCTCGCCTCAAAGACGTTTATAGCAAATTCGTCGTCCTGCCGTTTGTCAGAACCGGCGGCAATCGCGGCGCCACCACCTTCAATCTCAAAACTACTGTCGACAATGTCATTGCCAATGAACAAACTCGCCTCACTGACAAAAAAATCACTGTCCAAAACTCGGTCGGCAACATATCCCTTACCCAAAACGAATCGCTCTTCACCTTCGTCATTAATTCCGTCCTTGACAATGCCATCAAATTCTCCAACTCTGGCGGCCACATCGCCATTTCCAGCCACCCGCAAAGCAAGACCATCCGCGTCAAAGTTAGCGACAATGGCCGCGGCATTGATCCCGCCAAGCTTGACCAACTCTTTAAGCCCTTCTCCCGCGCCGAATCTGCTGTCGACTTTGGCTATGAAGGTCTCGGCTTAAGCCTCTTCCTTGACCGCCTCATCCTTACCTATACTGGCGGCAATATTTCCGCCACTCCTCGCTCCGCTGGTGGTACCGACATTATCATTACCACGCCCATCAATATCAAACCGCTTGAAGTATCCGTTGTAAATAATACACGCTAAAAACGCTTGACACGCTATATATAGCGCTATACACTAATAATCAAACACCATATATAGTGTTTTGACCCAATGTTGAGTGGGACAAACAAACATCTATCTAAGGTAAATCAAGGAGGTTAATTTATCATGCCCGAGCAAGACGGCGTGCGCGAGCACGGCAGAATCAAGTTCAAGCGCACATTTTCTACCGCTGGCGTGCACCCATACGACGAAGTCACATGGGAAAAACGCGATGTCGTCATGACTAACTGGCGTGATGGCAAAGTCAATTTTGAACAAAAGGGCGTGGAGTTCCCAGATTTTTGGAGTATTAATGCTACGCAAATCGTAGCCAGTAAATATTTTCGTGGCAAACTGGGCACCAAAGATCGCGAAAAATCTCTCAAGCAGTTGATTGACCGTGTCGTCAAAGAATATGTCAATTGCGGCATCAACAGCAAATATTTTGCCAGTAAAAAAGACGCCGAAATCTTCAGTGATGAATTAACCTGGATGCTGCTGCACCAGTATTTCTCATTTAACTCTCCAGTCTGGTTCAACGTGGGCGCGACCGGCGCCTCGCAACAAGTTTCCGCCTGCTTCATCTTATCCGTCAACGATTCCATGGAAGACATTTTGAATTGGTATGTAGAAGAGGGCCGCATCTTCAAGCGCGGCTCAGGTGCGGGAGTCAACCTGTCCAAAATTCGTTCCCGCAAAGAAGGACTTAGCACCGGCGGTATTGCTTCTGGACCCGTATCATTTATGCGAGGTGCAGATGCATCCGCCGGGACCATTGCGTCCGGCGGCGCCACCCGACGCGCTGCCAAAATGGTCGTACTCGACGTCGACCATCCCGATATCTTAGATTTTATTGATACCAAGGTGCACGAAGAAGAAAAAATCCGCGCTCTGCAAGCCGCCGGTTTCGACATGGGCGTAGACGGCAAAGACACTTACTCTGTGCAGTATCAAAATGCTAACAACTCCGTCCGCGTATCCAACAAATTTATGCGCGCTGTTGAAGCCGATGGCGATTTTGAATTACTTGCCCGCACCAACAATAAGCCCATCGAAACTCATAAAGCCCGCGATATCTGGGATAAATTATGCGAAGCTGCTTGGGCCTGCGCCGACCCAGGCATTCAGTACGATGACATCATCAATAACTGGCACACTATACCCAAAGAAGGCAAAATTACCGCCAGCAACCCCTGCTCAGAATTCATGTCTATCGACAATTCCTCTTGCAACCTGGCCAGCATAAACTTACTCAAATTCCTCAAGGACGATGGCAAATTTGATGCCAAACGTTTCATAGCCGCCGTAGAAGTTATCTTCACCGCTATGGACATATCGGTTACTTTTGGTGAATTCCCAACTGATAAAATCACCCAAAACACCAAAGATTTCCGCGCCCTAGGTATTGGCTATGCCAACCTCGGCGCTCTGCTTATGACCGTAGGCGTACCGTACGATTCTGACGAAGGACGCGCCATTGCCGCCGGCATCACCAGTTTGATGACTGCCGCCGCCTATCGCCGCTCCGCCGAAATGGCTGGTGCCGTTGGTGCGTACAAAAATTACGAGCGCAACGCTAAAGATCAACTGAAAATCATCAAAAAACATGCCAGCGCTTCCGAAGCCGCCGCTCTAAATTCCGACGGACTAGAAGTCCATGTCAATCTCAACGATATCTTTGAATCTGCCAGCGAACAATGGCAAGAGGCCTTAGAAATTGGCCAACAGTGCGGTTACCGCAACTGCCAAGCCAGCCTGCTCGCGCCCACCGGCACCATCGGTTTCATGATGGACTGCGACACCACCGGCATCGAGCCAGATTTCAGTCTGGTCAAATACAAAAAATTAGTTGGCGGCGGTTCTATGCAAATCGTTAATCAGTCCATCCCGCGCGCTTTGACTACTTTAGAATATGACAGAGATCAAATCCAGGTTATTATCAACCACATCACTGACACCGGCGTAGCTGTAGATGCCCCCAATCTCAAACCGGAACACTATGCCATCTTTGACTGTGCCGTTGGGCAGCGCGCCATCAAGCCAATGGGCCATATCCAGATGATGTCGGCTGTGCAGCCATTTTTGTCCGGCGCCATCAGTAAAACTGTCAATATGCCCGAAAACGCCACTGTCGAAGACGTCAAAGAAATCTACCTGCAAGGTTGGAAACTAGGCCTCAAAGCCATCGCCATTTATCGCGACAACTGCAAAGCCAGCCAGCCGCTCAGTGATAAAAAGGACAAAGAAGATACCAACGTCGTAGCTCTCGCGCAAGGCCAAGTCTTCACTCGCCGCCGACTGCCGCGCAAGCGCGTTGGCCATACTTATTCATTTAGTGTCGGTGGAGCCGAGGGTTACATGACCTCCGGCGTACACGAAGATGGCGATCTCGGCGAACTCTTCGTCAAACTATCCAAACAGGGCAGCACACTATCCGGAATCATGGATACCTTAGCTATTTGCGTATCGCTAGGCTTACAATATGGCGTACCGCTGGAAACTTACGTCAAAAAATTTGCCAATATGCAATTTGAACCTGCCGGCATGACTGACGATCCAGACATCCCATTTGCCAAGTCCCTCGTCGACTATATTTTCCGCCGCCTCGCACTCGACCACCTGCCGTTTGATGTCCGCAGCGGCTATGGCGTCTATTCCACAACTGAACGCCTGCATGCCATTGACACCGGCGTCTACGAACCATTGCCTGAATCCTTCACGCCTGAAAAATCAGCCGAAGAAAATCAAATTGCTGCCGACAAGCAAACCAAACTAGAACTTAACATCGAATCAACCAAAGAGGTGCATTCAACTGCCGACTTGGCCAATGACGATGGTGATGCCCCCCTCTGCCTTAGCTGCGGCGTAAAAATGCGGCCTGCCGGCTCTTGCCATATTTGCGAGCTGTGCGGCAGCACCAGCGGATGTTCATAAAAATAAACACTATAAGGAGGTGTTAAAAATGAAAGATAATAAAAAAACTTCAACTAGCAAAAAGACTATCATTGCCGGTATTATTGCCTTGCTGTTAACGATGGGAATCGTAGCAATAGCGCTGATTATCAGTAAGCCCGATAGTCCAGTAGCCAACCTGCCTGGCCCGCTTTGTCCAGTCGTGAAAATAGATCCAGTAACAGTAGAATATGAGGGCGTAGTCGGCGAGACCGCACTAGCCACTTTACAAAGCTTATGCGGAGTAGATTTGCACCCAACCTGGGATGGTTTCGTGACTGCAATTGCTGGACATGAAGCTGGCGACACACATTATTGGGCATTTTATATTAATGACGACTACGCCAACGAAGGCGCCGGCACTTATGAGGCACAGGAAGGAGATGAGATAAAGTGGGTACTCACCGATCTAGACGACGCCTTCTAATTGATTTAGGAGTTGCCTTAGGATTAGTGCTGCTGATCGTAGCAGCACGAGTACTACCGCATCTGCCCAACTTCACCCCAGTTGCCGCCGTAGCTCTGTTCTCCGCATATTTCTTCCGCCACCGCCAATGGGCAGCATCCATCCCGCTCATCGGCATGATCATCGCAGATTTCTTCCTGCCGAGCTACGCCTGGCATCAACGCTTAATCGTTTACGGTTCATTTCTCATTTGTTTCTTCATTGGGTTCTACCTCCGCAAAAAATACAGCGTGGGACGCACCATCGGCACCTCGCTAGCAGCTAGTTTAGTATTTTATCTCATTACTAACTGTGTCTTCCTCTATCGTGGCAACGGACCAGTTATGTATCCGCATACTTTGGCAGGACAAATTACCAGCTATATCAATGCCTTACCATTTTTAAAGTGGACCATACTAGGTGATCTCACTTACTCGCTAACGCTCTTCATTGCTTACCAATACGCAAACACATATATCACTAACAAAAGAAAGGCAGCGCTCCATGACCGAATTAAATAAAGATAACTATCAAGGATTTGTCAGCTCGGGCATGGTGCTCGTCGATGCTTGGGCAGGATGGTGCAGCCAATGCCCGCGCATGGCCGCAATCTTAGACCAGACCGCCCCAGAATTTACCGGCAAAGTAAAAATTGGCAAAGTTGATATCAGCCAAAACATGGAACTCGGTCAAAAATTAGGCGTCACAACCCTGCCAACCCTACTGCTTTATAAAGACGGCAAATTAATTGGACAAAAAACCGGCATCGTGACTAAGCCTAATCTCGTATCATGGCTCAATCAAGCGTAATTGTCTTTACCGGCGACGGAAAAGGGAAGACCGAAGCTGCTTTGGGCCTTGCCTTGCGGGCGCTTGGCGCTGATTTTAAAGTTGCGTTCATCCAATTCATTAAAGCCTGGGCAGTATCCGAAGACCAAACTCTATCTGCTCTTCAACAAATCTATGGCAGCAAAATATATCTCCATAAAGGCGGCAAGGGATTCTATTACGCAAAAGATCAAGCGCAGGTCAAACCTCCGCTAACAGAGGTGAGCAAGGCCGAGCATCATAAAGCTGCTGCCGATACTTACGCAGATGTCCTCACTCGTACCCAATCTGGCGATTACGACTTAGTGATCGCCGACGAAATTAACAACGCCGTCCACGACGGTCTGCTTACCAAGTCGCAACTAAGGACCTTGATCAAAACTCGTCATCCCAGCACCCATCTTTGTCTGACAGGCCGTAATTTCTCCAAAGACCTGTTGCCACTCGTCGATTATGCTACTAGCATGACTAAGCTCAAACATCCTTATGATCAAGGCAGCTTAGCAATCATAGGTATAGACTACTAATAATCTAAGCTTATGCTATACTGAAGCTATTATGAGCATAAAATACAATGGGCCATTGGTATTAATTGTCATGGACGGCGTCGGACTGAGCGATCGCACTGAAGGCAACGCCTTAAAAGAAGCACGTATTGAAACCATCAATAATCTTTTCCAAGATTATCCTTTTACTAAACTGGGCGCTAGCGGCCGCTACGTCGGTATTCCCGACGGCGATATGGGCAACAGCGAAGTTGGTCATAATGCTATAGGCGCAGGCGAAATCATTGCCCAAGGCACTAAATTGGTCGATGAAGCCATCATCGGCGGTAAAGCTTTCGGTGAGCCCACTTGGCAAAACGCCATCAAAAATGTCAAAGATCACAATTCAACTCTGCACTTCATGGGCATTTTCTCCGACGGCAACAACCACAGCAACGTTACTCACCTCGAAGCCATGATCCGACAGGCCCACGACGAAGGCATCCAGCGCATCCGCGTCCACATCCTAGTCGACGGCCGTGATGTCCCGCCCCAAAGCGAACCCAAATATATCAATCGTTTTGAAAATTTTGTCCATGAGCTAGGCGACCCAGATTATAAAATCGCTTCCGGCGGCGGCCGTATGGTCATTACTGCCGATCGTTACGAAAATGATTGGGGCATGGTCGAAAAAGGTTGGCACACTCATGTACTGGGCGAAGGCCGGCAGTTCATCAGTGCTACCGAAGCCATCGAAACTTATCGCGCCGAAGATCCTGGAATCCAAGATCAGTATATGCCGCCATTTGTTATCGCCGAAAATGGTCAACCCATTGGCACCATCAACGACAACGACAGCGTGATTTATATTGATTTTCGCGCTGATCGCGCCATCGAAATTTCTATGGCCTTTACCTACGATGATTTCCCATACTTTGATCGTGTTCGCCGTCCTCATGTTTATTACGCCGGTATGACCGAATACAACTCCGACACTCATGTCCCCGCTCTCACCATTGTCAACCCAATTGAGTTTAAACACCCGCTACCGCGATTTCTGTCCGAAAATAACATCAAACAGTATGCCATTTCCGAAACCGTTAAATTTGGCCACGTCACTTATTATTTCAATGGCAATAGTTATGAAAAACCTTCGGGCGAAGTCGATGAAGAAGTCCTCTCTGATATTGAACCATTTGATACACGTCCCTGGATGAAGGCTGCTGAAATTACCGATAAACTTCTAGCTGCCATCGAGAGCGGCGAGTATCAATTTTTGCGTGTTAATTATCCCAACGGTGACATGGTTGGACATTTTTCGGAAATGGAACCCACCATTATTGCTCTCGAAGCCGTTGATCTCTCTATCAAGCGCGTCATTGAAGCCGTCAACAAGCTTGGCGGCATCGCCATCGTTACTGCTGATCACGGCAATGCCGAAGAACTGTTGGACGAAAACGGCGTGCCTAAAACTGCCCATACTTCTAATAAAGTCCCCTGCGTTTTTGTTGATAATACCGAAAATCGTGATAAATATCGCCTGGCTGAAGGCGATTTTGGCCTCGCCAATCTTACCAGTACTATCAGCCTTCTGCTCGGTATCGAGCCCGACCCCAACTGGCTTCCGCCAATTATTGAATTATGCTAAAATAGACCCAACTTAAGCGAGGTTTTTTATGGAAATCAAAAAAGCTATCATCCCTGTCGCCGGTTGGGGCACGCGCCGCCTGCCCATCACTAAAGTGATCGAAAAATCTATGTTGCCCATCGGCAATCGTCCCATTGTTGATTATGTGGTTGAAGATTGTGCCCGCGCTGGCATTAAAGAAGTCTATATCGTCATCGACGAAAAACCCTTCAGTCAAGTCAAAGCTTACTACGAACAAAACGCCACGCTCAATAAATATCTCATTGCTCGCGGCAAAGAAGATAAATTATCCATTGTTGAGACCAAACCAAATGGCATGACTATTCACTTCTTTACTCAAAAAGATGTCGATACTCGCTACGGTACCGCCGCTCCCGTCGCCCAAGTTGTTGAGCAATTCAAGATTGATGAACCAGTCGCCGTCCTCATGGGCGACGATTTTATGTATAATCGTGACGGTTCCTCTGATCTAAAACGCCTAATCGATCTAATCAAAACCCCCGAAGATTCCGGCCTGCTGGCTGTCGAAATTCCGCATGATGAGGTTGAAAAGTATGGCGTACTAAAAATCGAAGACAGTATTCTTACCGGTATCTACGAAAAACCTAAAAAGGAAGATGCCCCGAGTAATTTTATCAATGTCAGCAAATATGTCATGTCAGCCAAACTATTAAAACGCGTCGTCGACTACTACAATTCAAATCATTTTGGCCCTCGTGATCAAGAATATCTCATTACTGATCCCATCATCGAGCACATCAAGGCTCAAGGTAAAATTCACGTCCTCCCCATCACCGGCGAATATCTCGACGGCGGCACGCTCGAAGGTTGGCTTCATGCCAACAATGTCGTCTGCGGCGAATAATCATGGACCCCATGCATGTCACCTGGATGATATTGCGCGACGGCGACCGTGTGCTCTTGGGTCACAAAAAACGCGGTTTTGGTGCTGGTTATCTCAATGGCGTTGGCGGCAAAGTTGATCCTGGCGAGACCGTCGAACAAGCCGCCGTACGCGAAACTGAAGAAGAGATAGGTGTTAAAGTGACACAATATGAAAAAGTTGCCACCATTATCTTTGATGATTTGTTTTACAAAGGTACCCGCAAACAAACCATTATGCACTGCTTCATAGGCACAAAATGGCAAGGCGAACTGATTGAGACTGAAGAAATCGAACCTGAGTGGTTCACCGTTGATCAAATCCCCTACGACAAAATGTGGGTCGACGACAAATATTGGCTGCCGCAAGTTATCGCTGGTAAAAAAGTCGAAGGCAGATTCAAATTTACTGACGACTATAAACTGCTCGGCAAAATCGTCAAAGTCATTAAATGATATAATATAAGACATGAACAGAGTGCCACTGGCCGAGAGGATGCGGCCCAAAAAGTTGGAGGAGGTGGTAGGTCAAGATGAGATTATTGGCCATGGCAAAATCTTAAATAAAATTGTTGAAAATAAAGAGCCAGTTAATATTGTCTTTTGGGGTCCGCCCGGTACCGGCAAAACCACTTTAGCGCGCATCATCGCTAACGAATTCAAAGCTGATTTTATTGAAATCAGCGCTGTCACATCCGGCAAAAAAGACGTTGAGAAAGTTGTTGAAATCGCCCGTCAAAACTGGAATTTACAACTCCGCACCGTCCTATTCGTCGACGAAATCCACCGTTTCAACAAAGCTCAACAAGACGCTTTCCTGCCCCACGTCGAATCTGGTCTCATCACTCTGATTGGCGCCACCACCGAAAACCCCAGTTTTGAAATTATCTCCCCCCTCCTGTCCCGCAGCCGCGTCATCGTCGTCAAAGCCTTAACCCATGAAGGTATCGTCCAAGTTTTAAAACGCGCCATCAAACTAGAGAAAGTTACCAGCCGCGTCGATAAAAAAGCCATTGATTATCTAGCCGAATTGTCCGCCGGCGACGCCCGCGTTGCACTATCCAACTTAGAGTTATCCTTGTCGCTCGCCAAAAAAGTTACCGAGCAAACCGTCAAACAAGCCGCTGGCCGCAAAGTCCCTGGCTACGACAAAAAAGGCGACAATCATTACGACAATATCTCGGCTTTCATCAAATCGATGCGCGGCGGCGACGTCGACGCAACTTTGTATTACATGGCACGCATGGTCGAAGCCGGCGAAGACCCCAAATTTATCGCTCGCCGTATGGTGATTTTTGCCTCCGAAGATATTGGTCTAGCCGGTAATGGCGCTCTTGGTTTAGCCACTGATGCCTTCATGGCCATCGAACGCGTCGGTATGCCGGAAGGCGGGATTATCTTGAGTCACGTCGCCTACGCTTTAGCTAAAGCCAAAAAATCCCGCGAAAGTTATGATGCCTGGGGTCGCGCCCAAAGTCTGGCGCACAAAACTATGGGCCTTCCCGTACCAATTTGGCTGCGCAACGCTCCCACCAAGATGATGAAAGACATGGGATTCGGCAAATCCAAATCTGGACAACGCCAACAATGGACCGCCGGATTTCATCTTGACCAAAACTATCTTCCCGACGAAATCAAAGACGAAAAGATAGCGTAGATAGAACCCAAAAAGAGTATTTCTCGCAATAAGTACATCGCGAGAAATACTCTTTCTGAATTCACTATACTGCTACCGGCATCGAAATCTTGCCGAGATTTTTATATCCAATTAACTTAATATCTTTCAGCTCTTTTGAATTATCAAACTCAAAGAAGTCCGTAATTTCCGGATTAATCCACAACTTCGGCGCCGGCGGCAACTCCTGTTCCTCCGCCATCCGAATCTGGCGCCAAATCCCGCCAATCTGATTTTCATAAATATGCGCATCGTTAATTACGTAGGTCATTTGTCCTGGTTGCAAATCGCAAACATGCGCTAGCAGGCAACACAAAGTTGCGTATTGCGATACATTAAACGGCATGCCCAAAGGCACATCATTACTGCGCACTGTCACGATCACGTTCAGTCGTCCATCCGTCACGCTCCATTGCGTGTTCCAAACACAAGACGGCAGGGCAGCTGTCGGCAGCCACTCGTTCTGCCACAACGACATAATCATCCGTCGGTTGTTGCTATCATTTTTAATTGTTTCGATCAAACCCTGCGTCAGTTGATACCGCTTTACAATCCATCCGTATGCCGTGCCAATTGTCCCCGCCCACTTCTTTCCAAATTTTTTACCAAGATACATGCCTTTTTGATCGATTTCCCACTCATTCCAAATCTTTATCCCGCGCTCCTGCAACCACGCCACCTTATTGCTTTGCACCTGATAAATCCACAACATTTCCAGCGCCGCGGTTTTAAAACCAACATGTTTGCTAGTTAAAATTGGGAATTCTTCCGACAAATCAAACTTCAATACCTGTTGCGGCAACCGATAAGTTGTAATCGGCGCCAAAGTTTGCGCTAGATGATTCGGGAAATTAGTCCCAGCATTATTCTTCAGCTTCATATCTGCCACACTCGGATTATTCTGGACTATCTCCCCCTCTTCCAAAATTCGCCGACAGAGATCCAAATACTGCTCGTCAAACTTCGTCACAATTACCTCCAATTTCCCCCGACCCTTATCTCAAGTATACATGAAAAACCCTGGACCAATCAAGTCCAGGGCTTTTATGATAGGGAGGTAATTCACACTGCATTTCCCAGCATCTGTAATATCGTCGACTCGGCATCCAGCCAATTCTTCGCGCGATATAACAGATTTCCTTCATCCGCCTGCACGTCAATCACGTCTGGTGCGTTGCCAAACAGCAACCCCATAACTCTGCAATCAGTTGCCGATTTTATTTGGTCGTATACGTCGTCCATCAGCATGACGCCACCCATTTGTGCTACGACCTCTCCTTTAGGAGCGCCATGCCCCCTATCTCCCATGAAAACCACATCTTGAAGTTGGATGTCCGCCAGTTCTCGCTCCAGACATACCATGGTTGCATTTTGGATCTTCTCCGGTCGCGAGGTTATCGCGGCGAACGGCACGCCACATTTCTGCAGTCTTAACAGCACAGGCCTCGCGTCAGGCATAGCTCGTACATTCTCATACAGTCCTGCCTTTATGACGCTGGGCCACCACTCGTTCTTGATCATTACGTCATATTCTTCCTGAGAATTATAATTGCTCGCCCACGGTGTATTTCGCCAATTTCCAGCATACTGCTCCGGGGTAATCGTGATCCCGAAAAACTTATTGTTAAATGGAATTATCGATCCCCTTAGATCAAGCGTCATGTCGTCCAAATCAAGAAATACCAGCTTACTCTCGTATTGGCTCACGCCAATCACCTACCTTTCATAAAAAATAACTCCCCCGGTTGCCCTCATCTTACCAGTAATTTTGAACTTGAGGCAAGCATAACCGCCGCCACACAGAAACTAATGCGCTAAATGCCAGTGCTCGCCATACTCGCACTTATAAACAGTTAGCGAATTAGGTTCTATACCGTGCTCAACTTCGGCCAGCCGCGCGGCGCCTTCCGCCTCTTCTCGGCTACCATAACAAACCTTCTGAGTATCATTTACCCAGCATTTTTTCGGTTCCGTTGTTTGTATTTTTGTTTTTTTCAGAGTGCCACCCTACTTCTTTTTTAAAGGTTTCTTGTCTGCTTTTTTTGGCAAAAAGGTGTCTGCGGCCAATTTAATCAGCGCCCACGCTACCACGTTCATGCTCATAGCGATAAACGCCACTAACGGCACAATCAAAATACCTACACCCAGTGCCTGGTTAAACAAGGCAAAAATCCCGGCTACCAGCACGGAAATAACCACCATCACCAGATAGGTCCACTCAAGAAGAGCCAGCTCGCGCTTCTCTTTATGTAATCTAGAAAAATATTCCAATATATTCATAACCTCATTATATCACACACTAGCAAAAAAGTCAATACATTGGTACAATATTTTCATGAATACCCACGACACCCGCAATCTGATCGACAAATATAAAGGCCTTCCTAACGAAGAAATTATCGCCGATCTCGACCAAACCCGTATTTCGCTGCAGATCGCCATCGAAAACCTCGCGCATGACTTCAATATCGGCACCATCATCCGTAACGCCAACGCCTTTAACGTCAGCAAAGTCCACATCATCGGCAAGCGCAAATACAATCGCCGCGGCGCCATGGTTACCGATAAATATCTCCATATCCAACACTGGTCCACTGCCGCCGAATTTATCGCAGACAGCCAAACCAGAAACAGGGAACTAATCGCCATTGAAAATAACTGCCCTGGAGCAAAACCATTAAAATCCGCCAAATTCACCCCCAATTCTATCCTTATTTTTGGCTCCGAATCCGACGGTATCTCAGAAGAACTACAAAAAGCCGCCACTAAAACCTATTACATCGAACAACTTGGTTCCACCCGCAGCATCAACGTTGGCTGCGCCAGCGCTATCGCAATCTATGAATTTGTTCGCCGTCAGAAGCTGTTATAGCCCGGCGTCCAGCATTAATCGAGCCTGCTTCCAATCATTGTCCGTATCCCAATTCCCATCAAATCCGCTCGCCTTATAGTTGCCAAATACAAAATACGGTATACCACCAGGGATGATCTTCTGCGTCTTACTCGTAGCAGTATTCAGCTCATCCAGCGCTTCGTGGTTCTCGATGCAAGCTTTAAACACCTCGCCATCCAACTCGGCCTCCTCTCCGATCTCATAAAAATAATCATTATCCAGTTTCGGGATCTTCTCTGCATCTTTGCTCACCCCAATTCCGTTAGAGTGCCAATCTTCATACAGCTTATCCAGCAACGCCTTGTAGTAACCCCAAAATTTATCCTGTTTTGCCGCACAATAAGCTGATTCACCCCCCACTTCGCTGTTCACCGAGTGCCCTGATAGAAAATTAATATCCGTCACGCGCACCTCATAATACACCTTGCCGTTATCAATATAATTTTCCATAAATTCTTCCGCATTAGCATGCAGGGAATTACTGAATTTGTCGCAATACGGGCAAAAAACATCCGTATACATCACAAAATGCTTGCCGGTCTCCGGATCACCCTTCGTCATCGAGCTGTTCCAGGCCAGAGCATCCGGCTTAGCCGGATTGCTCGCATTGAACACAATCAGCGCCACCACAAACACTACCACAACTACCGTTAAAATAATCTTAACTTTTCCCATTTTTATACCTCCTTGCTGTTATTTCAATAAACGCCCCATAGCCCAATCGTCGCGCCGCATGTAATAATAATACCATTGCCAGCACCACCAGAACCCATCCTAAAATCTCTCCCATCACCGCTGCACTTGAACCCAAGACTGTGGTCAAAAAAGGCATCAACAGGGAAGTGCCGCAAGCTGGACACCCCAGCGCCAATAAACTAATCACCGTCCCTACACTGCCAGCCTCCAACCCTGCTGCCGTTGCCTTCTTTGATATCTTTGATCGCCAGCCAAATACCAATAAGGCTATCGTCAGCCCCTGCATCAACGCCAACACCATCAAGACCAATCCCCACAGATCAAACAAATTTCCAAACATCCGTCCACCCACTTCAAGACTCAGCAGCACCTTATCTCCAAAACCAATGCCAGACCACAACAAACTCCAAGTGCTAGTCCCATCCTTGAACATCGTCAATATATAGCCGAAAAATAGAAAAGCCGCCACGCCAATCAGTACGTATTTAGGTCGCCGCATTACCATACCAATACCCACCAATGCCATCTTAGTGTCGTCCACCCAGAGCTCCAAAACGTTACGTACCTTCATATCTACCAGTATAACATAAACATTTCACAACCAAATTCGAAACTGTCAAGTAACAAAACAACACCAAAACCAAAAAAGTCAATGTTGACATAGAATCCGCTTGCGCTAAAATGAAATAGTAATTCGGGCGAATTTGAGAGATTGCCGGAAATACCATGAGACTCACTTTTTATGTGAGGATTTTTCTTATTGACTTATTTAGACATAAGTGATATAATTAGAATAATAGAGGTGTCACCATGGCATCACTATGATTTTTATCATTTTTGTGGAGGGATAATATGCAAGCTAAGGCGAACATCAAGACCATCCCCATCATCCTCGGCGGAGAACCCCTTATCTATGAGGGACTCTCTTTCCCCAGGGCCACTATCGACTTCGAAGGTTTTATTCCTGAGAAGTTATGGGCCAATGAGGGTTTTCTCGCTCTGACCAAAAGTTTCTGCAGCTACCAAGACGTCATTGATCTCCAAGGGCTCCCCAAAAGAGCCACCGCTGGAAAACTTCCAGAAATGCCCTTAGAAACCTACGCAGCGCTCGTGGATATCGCAATGAGGTACTGTAGTCGACCAAAAGCTGTTTCCGGCTTCAAACTTTACTTTGATGCCACCGAATTAGACCGAGACAGCTATATACCGCCAAATGCCCGTTTGCAAGGAATGGTTAATTCCATCATGCACAACTGCGCCGGCCATATGCCTGTTCCCCTAGTTGACCTCAAGGCAGCCTAACATATTAAGCCCCACAAAACTCAGCCCCCGTCGATACGGGGGCTTTCTTTTTTCGGTGTGCTTATGCTAAAATAAAGCAAGCATGAGCTTGTCGTTAGGTCAAAAAGTAGGGGGGGGTAGAAATTCACTCTCTCTTGTCCTTACCTTTGTCTTCTCGCTTCTTCTTACTGCAGTAGTAGGTATCATTGTAGCTCGGCAATCTCCTACAGGTGTCAGTGCCTTACCTATTCCCACTATTACTTGGTTAGGCGGTACTGATAGCAACTGGAATACTGCTGCAAACTGGGACACTGGTTTGGTACCGATTGCTTCCGATGATGTACTGATCCCTTCTGCTAATGTCACTTTATCTATTCCCAGTAGCACAAACTTGACCATCAACTCCCTCACCCTTACTGGCGCTACTGTCCTCACTATCTCGTCCGTTAACACTGGTACATTGCAAGGTGGCGGTCCTATTGTTACTAAGCTCATTACTACTGCAGACATTTATCTGGAGGACACCAGCCAAATCACTTCTCCAACTAATACTGCCGCCACTGTCACTCCCAACACTATAAATCTGGATATTGGTGGGTTATTATCCATCGTCAGTGGAGCCAGTATCAACGTTAACGGCAAAGGGTTTGCTGGTACCGCAGCTCTTAATGCTAACCCCAGCAACAGCGGTGCCAATACCGGTGCATGTAGTGGCACCAACGGTGCCATTGGCGGTCAATATGGAGGTCACGGTGGTTTGCAAGGAGGCTGCGTCGTCTCCGACCCTTATGGCAATTCCCTCGCCCCCACTGATCTCGGATCTGGTGGGCGTGCTAGATACACTACTGGCAACAGTAGTGCTGTCGGCGCTGGTGGCGGTGTCATACGGGTTAACGCTGGTTCCATCACTCTCGGCGGTTCCATCGTCTCCAACGGTAATGATGCCTCGGCTACCTTTGCAGCTTCTGGTGCCGGTGGCAGCATCTACATTACTGCTGCTCAAATTTCTGGTGCCGGTAATCTCACCGCCAACGGTGGCAGCGCTGGCGGCTCATGTAGTGGTACCTTCAACTGTGGCCCTGGCAGCGGCGGAAGAATCTCCGTCGTTACCACAGGCACCAACTCGCTCACCACTTCCCAGTACCAAGCCGTTTCTGGCAGCAGGTCGGCTGGCGGTTACGCTGGCGCTATCGCCGGAGCAGCCGGGACAATCTACGTGAAAAACTCTTCCACTACTTACGGCAATCTTACTATCTCCAATACCAATCGCACCGCTGCTGACTCATCTGCTCGCACTAGCCTAGGTATCAGCTCTCCTTATCAATTCGACGACTTAACCATCACTAACGGTGGCCGTATCAACCTCACTGGCAATTTAGAAGTTGCATCTTACAATTTTCAAGGTGACTACTCCATCCTCAATCTTTCCGGTTCCTTTTCTTACACGTCATCTGATGATTTTATACTCAATACTAACAACTTCTCCTTAACTGTTGGTAGTTTCGTCAACACCAACACCAATCTCATCATGCAAAATACCACTGACAACATCATCGTTATTAACTCGTCTCAGCAGCTCGCCAGTATTTATATTGATAGCAATACTTCCACCATTACCATCAACGGCGACCTTGATGTCCAAGACGACATCATCCTCAGTGGAAATTCATCAAACAACAATATTACCATCACTGGTACTACCACCGCTACAAATCTCATCATCTCCGGCACTTCATCTACCAATACCCTGAATACCTACCTAGACATCACTGATGACATCACGCTCACCGATGGTACAACCACCGTTTGCTCCGTCACTGCCACCACTAGTGGTGCCGGTTCTGGTCTTATTACTTCGCTCAACACCGTCAATATTAGCGCTACGAACCTCACCCTAAACGGAGTCGCTACCCTGACTCACTGTACAAATGCTGCCACTACTACCAATCTCCGCACTCTCAATATCGATCTTTCTGATGATTTATCTATTGCCAGTGGTGCCACAATTGATGCTACGGGCAAAGGTTACGCTGGTACCGTAGCTCTTAATGCCAATCCCAGCAACAGCGGCGCCAATACCGGTGCATGTAATGGCGCCACCGGTGCTGCCGTTGGTGGTCAATACGGCGGTCACGGTGGCGTACAAGGAGGATGTACCATCTCAGACCCCTACGGTGACTTCCTCGCTCCAGTCGATCTCGGCTCCGGCGGACGCACCAGATATACCGCTAGCAACGGCAACGCTTCTGGAGCTGGCGGTGGCGCCATACGGATTAATGCTGATTCCGTTGCCCTTAGCGGTTCCATAGTCTCTAACGGTGCCGCCGCTTCTGCTACCTTCGCCGCTTCTGGTGCCGGCGGCAGTATCTACATTACCGCCACTCAAATCTCTGGCTCCGGTATCCTTACCGCTAACGGCGGCAATGCTGCTAACCAGTGTAGTGGCACTTTCAACTGTGGTCCTGGCAGCGGTGGCAGAATATCAGTCATCACCACTGGGGTCAACTCACTTATCAATTCTCAATACCAGGCCGTTTCCGGTAGCAGATCGGCAGGAGGTTACGGCGGCGCTCTAGCTGGAGCTGCCGGTACCATCTTCTTCCGTGGTTCTTCCTCCACTTACGGTACTCTCATCATCGATAATGCCAACCACTCAGCTGCTGACTCCACCGCTTTAACTGGCACTACGCCAGCCGCTCTCTACCAATATGACGAACTAGTTATTATCCAAGGCGGACGCCTTAGCCTGACTGGAAACCTTTATTTTACTACTTATGATCTTAGGGGCAACTACGCCGCTCTTACTCTGTCTGGTTCACTTACCTATCCCACTTCCGACGACTTCATCCTTAATACTAACTATTTCTATCTTACCATCGGCAGCTTTGCCAACACTAACACTAATTTTATTATGCAAAATACCATTGGCAATGTTATCGTTATCAATTCTTCTCAACAAATGTTTAGCATGAACATCGCCAGCAGCACCTCTACTACTACCGTTAATGGCAACCTCGACATCCAAGATGATATTGTAATTTCTGGCAATTCATCAAGTAACACAATGACTGTTACCGGTGTCGCCACTGCCACCAACCTCATCATTTCTGGTACTTCATCCACCAACACTCTTAACGCCTACTTGGACATTACCGATGATATCGATCTCACCGACGGCACCACTACTATTTGCTCAATTACTTCCACCACTTCTGGTTCTGGTGCTGGACTAACGACTTCACTCAATACAGTTAATGTTAGTGCCACCAACCTCACTCTAAACGGAACTGCCATCCTTACTCACTGTACAAATGCTGCCACTGCCACTAATCTCCGCACTCTCAACATTAATCTTGCGAGCGACCTCCTCATCGCCTCAAGCGCCACAATTGATGCTACAGGCAAAGGTTACGCTGGTACCGTAGCTCTTAATGCCAATCCCAGCAACAGCGGTGCCAACACCGGTGCATGTAATGGCACCAACGGTGCCATTGGCGGTCAATATGGAGGTACCGGCGGCCTACAAGGAGGCTGCACTACTTCCGATCCTTATGGTAATTTTTTAGCTCCCACCGATCTTGGATCTGGTGGACGCACTAGGTATACTACTGGTAATACCAACGCTATAGGCGCTGGTGGTGGTGCCATACGAGTTAATGCTGACTCCATTACTCTCAATGGGTCCATCGTTTCCAACGGTGGCAATGCCTCGGCTACCTTTGCAGCTTCTGGTGCCGGCGGCAGCATCTACATTACTGCTGCTCAAATTTCTGGTGCTGGTAATCTTATTGCTAATGGAGGCAGTGCTGGCAGTTCATGCAGCTCTACCTTTAATTGTGGTCCTGGCAGCGGCGGCAGAATAGCATCCATCACTACTGGGGTCAACTCACTCGCCACTTCCCAATACCAAGCGGCCTCCGGCAGTCGATCAGCAGGTGGCTACGGCGGCTCTTTAGCTGGAGCGGCTGGGACAGTCTTCTTCCACGACTCATCTTCCACCTACGGCACCTTCATCGTAGATAACGCTAACCACTCCGCTGCCGACTCTACTGCACTTACTAGCACCGTACCAGCTGCTCTCTATCAATATGACGAACTAGTTATTATCCAAGGCGGACGCCTAGCCTTGAACGGCGATCTCGAATTTACCACTTACGACTTTAGAGGCGATTATGCATCACTCAATGTATCTGGCTTCCTTGACTATACGACTTCCGATGACTTCATCCTCAATACCAATTATTTCTATCTTACTATCGGGAGCTTCGCCAATACTGATACCAATCTCATCATGCAAAATACCACAGGTAACTTTGTCACAATTAATTCTTCCCAACAAATCTTCAGCATGAATATTACCAGTGGCACTAGTAGCGCTTACAGTCTCATCGTAAATGGTAATCTCGATGTCCAAGACGGCATTAATCTCTCCGGAGCCCCATTAAACAGCGTCATAACCATTTCCGACACCATAACCGCCACTAATCTGACTATTTCTGGTACTTCATCCACCAACACTCTTAACGCCTACTTAGATATAGCAGATGACATTACCATTACTGACGGTACTACTACGGTCTGCTCTATTACCTCCACCACTACTGGTTCCGGTGCCGGCCTTACCACTACACTCAACACTGTCAATGTTAGTGCCACCAACCTCACTCTCAATGGCACTGCTGTGTTAACTCATTGCACAAATGCTGCTACTGCCACTAGTCTCCGCACTCTCAACATTGACTTATCTAATAGTCTCTCTATTTCCAGCGGTGCCAGCATCGATACTACAGGTAAGGGTTATGCAGGAGTAGCGACAATCAACTCCAACCCCGGCAACAGCGGTGCCAACATCGCCGCCTGCACTCAATATGGCGCCGTCGGTGGCCAGTATGGCGGGCAGGGCGCTATCCAAGGAAGTTGTACCGCCTCTGCTACATATGGTGAACTCATGACCCCCACTGATCTTGGCTCTGGTGGACGCCACTATTACACAACCGGCAACACTGGCCAAGCTACCGGTGGCGGTGGCGCCATCCATATCGCCGCCGATTCCATTACGGTCAACGGATCCATCGCTTCTAATGGTGGCACCGGCACCAATAATCAGGCCGGTGCCGGCGGCGGCGGTAGTATTTACATTGTTACCAATCAATTAATTGGTACTGGTAATATCACCGCCAATGGTGGCAATACTACTAGTGGTGGGAGTGGTACTCTTGCTCCTGGCGGCGGGGGAAGGATAGCGATCTATACCAGCGGTATATACATCACCAATATCGTTGCCAATCATGGCCCCTTCATAGGCGGCAATACTGTAACCATCACAGGCGGTGGATTCACTAGCGGTACTAGATTCTACTTCGATGGCAATCTGGCTACTAACATCAATGTCCAAAATAATACCACTGCTACTATGACGGTTCCGGCAGGAGCTATGCCTGGCTACGTCGATGTCAAAACAGTCAATTTTGACGGCACTATTACTGCCAATCGGGGCACTCGCGCCAATTCTGGTGGCACAACTGCTCAAGACGGCACCATCTACATGCCAGATGGAGTAGCTCTGCTAGGTTACAAATATGACGATCTGCCTATCTCTATGTCTCTAGACGACATCTGCTCAGTAGGATTAGAAATCTCTATCACTCCATCACCAGATGGAGCGATCAGCAACGGAGCATGTACTGCCACTATCACTAGCGGTTATCTAGGCTATAGTCTGTCTCTAGCTCTTGATGATTCTTCTTGGGACATAGCTTATCCTCTAGTAGCCATAGGAGATGGCAGTACTACTGGTACTCTAGTCAATCCCATTGCTCTTACACCAGGTACCATTGGCTTTGCTGTACCTAAGACTCAGACTAATAGTGCAGGACTAATCACTTCTGGTTTTGATGCTAGCTATCCCATAGTCTCTTCTGTTCCTACTATTTCTCATACTAATAAGTATGCTGCTATACCAGAAGAAGCTTCTCCTATAACTATTAAACAATTATTTACTATGCAAACAGATAATGAGACTACCTTTATTGTAGGAGCTAATGCGGACTTAACTACCTTACCTGCTAACTTCTCGTTCACTATCATCATCACAGCAGTAGGGAATTAAATACAACAAAAAAACAAGACTAGGTCTTGTCTTATTGGTGCGGGCGAAGAGACTCTAACTCTCGACCTCTTCCTTGGCAAGGAAGCGCTCTAACAACTGAGCTACGCCCGCTCACAGCTACTATGATAATGTAAAACCAAAATTGTATCAAGCTTTCGCCTGTAGTATAATATAAATATAACCTTAAAGGAGGACATATGGACCCAGCAATCATTTGGATCATCATCGGATGCGTAGTTATGGCTCTCATAGCTATCATCTGGAGCACTTATAACAGACTCGTCAAACTTAACGAACAGGTCAACGAAGCTTGGTCTGACATTACTGTCCAACTCAAATACCGCGCCGACCTTATCCCCAATGTCGTCGAAACCGTCAAGGGCTATGCCAAACACGAAAAAGAAGCTTTCAAAGATGTCACTGAAGCTCGCAGCCAAGTCATGGGCGCCAAAAACGTCAAATCTGCCGCCGAAGCCGAAGACGCCCTCACCGCCAGCCTATCTAAGATTTTCGCCATCGCCGAAGCTTATCCAGAACTCAAAGCCAACGAAAACTTCAAAGAGCTTCAAAAGCAACTTCAAGATGTCGAAGACAAAATTCAAGCTGCTCGCCGCTTCTACAATGCTGGTGCCAAAGAACTTAACGTCAAGATGAAAGTCTTCCCGTCCAATGTTTTTGCCAAGCGCCTTGGTTTTAAGGTCCGAGACTACTTCGAAGTCAAAGAAGCCGAAGCTGCACGCATCGCTGATGCTCCTGAAGTAAAATTCTAAACTCCAAAAATGTACAAGCACATCGCCGCCAACAAACGTAATACCATTTTTATCATGGTCGGCTTCGTGCTGTTTATCGGCGTCATCGGCGTACTCTTCGCCTATCTCAACAACGACTGGGTTGTCGCAATTTGGTTTCTAGTAATTGCTCTCATCTACGCCACCATCCAATATTTCGCTGCTGGCCGACTAGCTATGGCTATGACTGGTGCCAAAGAGATCAAGAAATCCGATAACCCGCGCTTATACAACATTGTTGAAAACCTTTCCATCACTACCGGTATGCCAATGCCAAAGATCTGCGTTATTAACGATCCTGCACCCAACGCCTTCGCTACTGGCCGCGACCCCAAACACGCTGTTGTCGCTGCCACTACCGGCTTGATGGAAATCATGGATGACAAAGAGCTCACTGCCGTCATGGCCCACGAAATGTCCCACGTCAAAAATTACGACATCCGCGTCAGCATGATTGTTTTCGGCATGGTCTGTGTGATTGGTCTGATTTCCGATATTGGCTTGCGCATGCTGTTTTTCGGCGGCAGTCGCAGTGGCGGTAAAGATCGCAGCCCCATTGGCCTGCTGATTGCACTGGCTACTATTATCCTGGCCCCAATTATTGCCATCTTTGTCCAAGCTGCCGTTTCCCGCCAACGTGAATATTTAGCTGATTCGTCTGCCGCCCTGATCACACGTTATCCAGAGGGCATGGTTTCCGCCCTCCAAAAACTTGAAGCTCACGCTCGGCCCATGCATCAGCAAAATGCCGCCACCGAAGCGCTTTTCATTGCTAATCCTCTCAAAAAATCTGCTATAACCGGTCTTTTCTCGACCCACCCCCCGCTAGAAAAACGCATCAAAAGGCTAGAAGATGGCAAAACTAAATTTTAAAAAAGAACTGACCGATCCCAAACCTCGCAAAACTTTTCGCCAAAGTTTCCACGAAAAACGCGACAAAATCTGGGCTAAAAAGGCCCAGCGTGTCAAACTGCACAAATCCTTCAAGCGCTCATATCATGAAGATTACGATCGTCCCCTCAATGCTCCTGGATTACTTAGTTTCGCCATGACCACCCTCGGATTTATTCTGAAGCGCTGGAAACTTTTTGGATCATTGCTGCTCATCATCGTCGGACTGAACATTTTTCTTGTCGGCATCATGCAGGAATCAACCTACGTTTCTTTCCAAGAAGCCCTAGAAGAAACCAACGATTATCTCGCCAATGGTCAACTTGGCGCTGTCGCCAAAGCCGGCCTATTGCTGGCATCGTCTATCACCACTGGAGGTCTCAACCAAGGCATGAGCGAAGTTCAACAAATTTTTGCCATTTTGCTTTTCATCGTCGTTTGGCTAGTCACAATTTATCTCATCCGTCACATTATAGCAGGCCATAAACCACGCTTCCGCGACGGCCTCTATAATGCCCTCAGCCCATTTATCTCTAGCCTGGTTGTATTTCTGGTTGTCTTCATCCACCTAGTCCCCATTTTTATTGTCATTATTACTTATTCCGCCGCCGTCGCTACCGATTTCCTCTCTACCCCACTCTATGCCTTTATTTATTGGCTATTGGCTGCCGGCCTCGTCCTGCTCTCATGCTATCTTTTACCTGGCTCAATTCTTGGACTCGTAGCCGTCAGCGCTCCAGGTATGTATCCCATGGCAGCAATTAATACGGCCTCTGACCTTATGGCCGGCCGCCGTATCAAATTTATTATCCGCATAATTTTTGCCTTCTTCTTCCTAGCTGTCCTCTGGGTTATCGTCATGCTGCCCATTATCTTGCTGGATTTCGCCATCAAAGGTTCCGCCGATTGGACTGCCGGCCTACCCATTGTGCCCGTATCTTTACTGCTCATGACCTGCTTCACCTTCATTTACGTCTCGGCCTATCTCTATCTGTTCTATAGGAAAATGCTCGATGATCCCAACTAAAGTTGAAGAACGAGTCGCTAAGTTACGCCAACTCATCGACGAATACCGCTACAATTACCATGTTCTTGATAAATCCATCATGAGTGAAGCCGCTGCCGATTCTCTCAAGCACGAGCTTTCCGTCCTCGAATCGCAATATCCGCAGCTCATCACTCCAGATTCTCCCACCCAGCGTATCGCTGGCCAAGCGCTTGATAAATTCACCAAAGTTCACCACTCCGAGCGCATGACATCTCTTGCTGATGTTTTTTCAGAAGCCGAAATCCAAGATTGGCTTGATCGCATCGCTAAACTTGGCGTGGAGCACCCCGAACTTTTTGTCGATATTAAAATGGATGGTTTAGCTTGCGCCCTAATTTATGAAGACGGGCTGCTCAAAACTGCCGTCACCCGCGGTGATGGCATTATTGGCGAAGACGTCACTATGAACGTGCGCACTATCGAAAATGTACCACTTGGCATATCTGAACGTGCTCGCACCGAAATTCGCGGCGAAATCGTTATTTTTAAAGCCGACTTCGCAAAATTAAATGCTGAGCAAAAAGAGCAGGGCAAACCCGAATTCGCCAATCCCCGCAATCTTGCCGCCGGGTCCATCCGCCAACTCGATCCGCGCATTGCAGCTTCCCGCCCGCTCAAATTCATCGGCTATGATATTATTAGCGACACTATCCCAACCAATCAAAAAGTCTATGAGTTATTAGAGCGTCTCGGAGTTCGCACTTCCGGTCAACAAACTGTCTTTCAAAATTTGTCGGACGTCATGAAATTCCTCAACCGTCTCGAATCGGATCGTCACGAACTACCCTTCAATACCGACGGTGCCGTTGTCAAAGTCAACGATCGCCAGGCTTTCAAATCACTCGGCATCGTCGGCAAAACTCCTCGCGGCGCTGTCGCTTTCAAATATCCCGCCGAAGAAGCTACTACCATTATCGAAGATATCGTTATCTCACTTGGTCGCACTGGCGCGGCTACTCCCATCGCCGTGCTTGAACCAGTCCGTGTCGCCGGCAGCACCGTCAAAGCTGCCTCCTTGCACAATGCCGATGAAATCGCCCGTCTCGACGTTCGCATTGGCGACACCGTCATTATCTACAAAGCCGGCGATATCATCCCGCAAGTCGAAAAAGTTCTCACCGACCTGCGCCCAAAGAACTCCAAACCCTTCGATTACGAACTCGCCTTGCAGCAGCAATATCCGGAGCTCCAATTTGAACGTACTGGTACCGACGTAGTTTATCGGGTCAAAGGCGCCACCAGCGACCAAATTCTCAAACGCGCCATCGAATATTACGCCAGCAAATCCGCACTCGATATTGAAGGTCTAGGCGAAAAAAACGTGGCCGCCCTGGTCGATGCCGGATTGGTTAATGACATATCTGATCTTTATCGATTAAGCGCAGGTCAAATCTCCGAACTTGACCGTTTCGCTGAAGTCTCTGCCCATAAACTCGTCACCGCCATCCAGGATTCCAAGCGCCCGCCGCTCGCTCGATTCATTACTGCTCTCGGTATCCGCCACGTTGGCGCGCAGACGGCTATCGACCTCGCTAACTACTTTAAGTCACTGGACAGGTTGGCTGCCTCCGACCCCAATGAATTACTTAATATCGACGGGATTGGCAGCATCGTTGCCGATTCCATCGTGGCCTATTTCGCTGACGAAGACAACGCCAAGTTGCTCAAAAAACTTTACAATCTAGGTTTGCACCCTACTTATACCGAAAGTTCCAGTGGCAAACTTTCCGGCATATCCTTTGTAGTCACCGGTACTCTCGACAGCATGAGCAGGGAACAAGCTGCCGAACAAATTCGTAATTTGGGAGGAGAATTTCATACGAGTGTTGTAAAAAATACAACATATTTAGTCGCTGGCCACAACACTGGCCAATCCAAACTCAGCAAAGCTCAAAAACTCGGTACCAAGATTATCAACGAATTCGAATTTCTCAAAATCCTAAATTAGCACTCTTGATAATTCAACGAAGCGAGTGAAAAGCTTGCTTTTTCGAGCGAGGCAGGATTATCTGCTGCCAACTGAAAGTTGGCAGTCTTGACACGTGAGTGCTAGTTACATACAATAGAAATATTATGATGGATGAATTTTCTGAAATTATGAATCACCTAAGCGAGAATGCTCGCTTCGCACTCCAAAAAGCCGACTTCTTCAGTAAGCGTTACAACCAGGGCTATATGGGCACCGAACATATCCTCATGGGAGTTCTGGCACAAGATGTCTCTACCGGTGCTAAATTTCTCCGCGACGAAGGCGTTAATCTCAACGAAGTCGAGCAAGCCCAAGGCAAAGTCGCCGTCGACGTTCCTGCTTCTCCTATGGCCATGATGTCGCTTAGCGAATCTGCCGTGCTCACCCTCCGCATGTCCATGAATTTCGCCCGCGAAAACGGCCTTGAAATTATAGGTACTGAGCACATCGTCTATTCCCTGATTCGTCAACCAAACTCCAAAGCTGCCGTATTGCTAACTCAAGTCGGCGCCAATCTTGGTCAGCTAGCCGGTCACATTGAAGACCTCGCTGAAAAACAAGCCGAAGAAGCCAAAGTCGAAAAGATCAAACAAAAAGCCGGTAAAAAAGTCAATTTCCGCTGGCTCAACCGCTACGGCACCGACCTCACTGATGATGCCGCCCGCGGTAAACTCGATACTGTCATTGGCCGCGATCAAGAAATTGAACGCGCTATCACCGTGCTTTGTCGCCGCACTAAATCTAATCCCGTCCTCATCGGCGAAGCCGGCGTTGGCAAAACTGCCATTGTCGAAGGCCTCGCTACCCGCATTGCCAAAAACAACGTTCCTGGCAAACTCATCGGTAAACATATTTACCAAATCGACCTTTCCTCTGTAGTAGCTGGTACTAAATTTCGCGGCGAATTTGAAGAACGCATCAAAGGCATCATCGATGAAGCCGTTGGTGATGAATCAGTTATTCTTTTCATTGACGAGTTGCATTTGCTCAATGGCGCTGGCTCGGCCGAAGGCAGCATGGACGCCGCCAATATTTTGAAGCCCGCCCTTGCTCGCAGTACCCTCAACCTCATCGGCGCCACTACGCTAGATGAGTACCGCAAAAGTATCGAAAAAGACAAAGCTCTCAGTCGCCGCTTCCAGACTGTCATAGTCGAAGAACCTTCTGATACCATTACGCTGCGCATCCTTAAGGGCATCAAAAACCATTACGAATCTCACCACCAAGTCACCATCCCCGATGATATTCTTGAGCAAGCTGTTTATATGTCCAATCGCTACATCAACGATCGCTTTATGCCTGACAAAGTCATCGACGTTATCGATGAGGCTTCCGCTATCGCCCGTGTTTCGGTCGACAAAAAAGGCGGCAGCCTCTACAAAAAATACAAAATCGAACAAGCCGAAATTAGTCAAAAAATCGAAATGGCCGCCGAACTACAAGATTACGAAAAAGCTGCCCTCTACAAAACTCGCTTAGCGCAAGTCAACGAATCCATCAAAAAGCTCGAAAAGGACACTAAGAATCTACCCAAAGTCCCTGAGCTCAATTTTGATAATCTTGCCACAGCTATCAGTCTCAAAACCGGCATCCCGGTCAGCAAAGTTCATGGCAGCGAGCAGAAAATGCTCAACCGACTCGAATCTCACCTTGAAAAATCAATTATTGGTCAAGGCGAAGCCATCAAAGTTGTCAGCAAAGCCATCCGCCGCGGCCGTTCCGGCATCGCCAGCGCCAACCGTCCGATTGGATCATTTATCTTCCTTGGCCCAACTGGCGTTGGTAAAACCGAACTCGCTAAAGTCATCGCCAAAGAAGTTTTTGGTGGTGAAAACTCCCTGATTAAGATCGATATGTCTGAATTTGGCGAAAAACACAATGTTAGTCGTCTCGTCGGCGCTCCCGCCGGTTATGTTGGCTACGACGATGGTGGCAAACTCACCGAAGCCATCCGCCGCCGTCCATATTCTGTAGTTCTGTTTGATGAAATTGAGAAAGCCCACCCCGACGTCTTCAATATGCTCTTGCAGATTCTCGAAGACGGCCTAATCACCGATGGCCAAGGCAACAAAATTAAATTCAATAATACCATCGTCATCCTCACTTCTAACCTCGGTGCCGAAGACATGTATCGCGAATCTGAACTCGGCTTTAGCGCCCGCAACAAAAAAGACACCAAAGATCTCGAAGCTGAACATGAACAAAACAAAGCCGCCGCCATGCGCGCCCTCAAAAAAATTATGCGTCCCGAACTCGTCAATCGCTTCGACGCCATAGTCACCTTTCACGCCCTCACTCGCAAAGACGTCAATAAGATTTTCGACAACCTGATCGAAGATTTAAAAAAACGCCTCGCCGCCAAATCCATCGGCCTAAAACTTTCCACCCAGGTCAAAAACTATCTCATCAAAATTGGCTTCGACCCCAAAAACGGCGCCCGACCCCTGCGCCGCGCCATCGAAGATCAACTCGAATCTCTTCTGGCCGAAAAGATTCTCGACGGCACCCTGCAACCCGGCATTATCGCTTCTGTTACTCTCGATAAAACTCGGCTCAAACTAGCCGAATCTAAACCAGAATAATAAGCTCTATAATCCTACACGCTCACGCTTGTCATGTATTCAGCGTGCTATAATATCATGGTAATGATTACAGTCAGGCAGAGTAAATTAATTCGCGATATATCCGCCATTATCATCTGCGCCTGCATTTTAGCCGCCAGTACTTTCATCAATTGGAACATTATCGTCGATCGTTTTCTCGGCTTCGGCTTCGAACCTACTACCGAAATGTCGAACTTAAAAACCGACCTTGACCTTACCGCCAGAGCCAGAATTATTTTCTTTGCCACCCAGCCTGCCATCAAAGACAGAAGAGCCTTTAATCAGGCCTGTTCCTCTTCTGTCAGCGAAGTTTCTATCCTCGGTTGCTACGACGGTAGATTTATCTTCCTCTACGATATCAATAATCCCGAACTTGCCGGCATCAAACAATCTACGCTTGCCCATGAATTGTTGCATGCCGCCTGGGACCGTTTATCTACCAGCGATCGTAGTCGTCTCGAACCAGACTTAGATGCTATTTATGAAGCAAATTTTGACAGCTTGCAATCGCGTCTCAAACTTTACCCCGAATCTAGCTTTTATGACGAGCTCCACTCTATAGCTGGCACCGAGTTCGCCAGTTTATCTGATAATCTAAAAAAGCACTACGCTGAGTATTTCAATGACCAAAATGTCGTCGTCTCCTTTTTTGACAAGTACAATATTAAATTCAAAGAACTTAAAGCCGAAGCCGAAGCGCTCTATGAGCAAATCGACATCAATCAAGAACTGATCAAAGCCAAAGTCGCCAATTATGACGATGCTGTCAACGACCTTGCTGCCGCCATCATCGATTTTAATCGTCGGGCCGAAAGCGGCTACTTTACCAGTACCGCAGCCTTTAATGCTGAACGTGCCACTCTTATTGCCCGTCAACAAGAGCTCGAACGACTCTATAATGAAATTGCCGCTCTGGCCGACGACACCAATGGCCTAATCGAACAGTACAATAACAATATTGCCCGCACTCAACTTCTTCTCGACAGCGTTAATAGCAACGCGCCACCTACTCCCGAAGTCTAGCACTCGCGCCTTGACAGTGCTAACCTTGTCCTATACAATAAAATCATGAAAAATTATTTAGTACCCACAGTCATAGAAGAAACTAACCGCGGTGAACGCGCCTTTGATATCTACTCACGTTTGCTCAAGGAGCGCGTGATTTTTATCGGCGAAGACATCAACCCGCACACTGCCAATATCATCATCGCTCAACTCTTACACCTCGCTTTCGAGGACCCCAAAAAAGACATCAAACTCTACATCAATTCTCCCGGCGGCACCATTTATGATGGTTTAGCCATTATCGACACCATGAATTACATTGAACCAGATATTCAAACCATTGGGATCGGTCTTCAGGCAAGCATGGGCGCACTTTTGCTTAGCTCCGGCACCAAAGGCAAACGCTCCGCTCTCCCTAACTCCCGCATTATGATTCATCAACCATCTTCCGGCACCGAAGGTAAAATCACTGACCAAGAAATTATGTTGCGCGAAGGCATTTTCCTCAAAAAACGCACTGCTGAAATTTTCGCCAAGAACACTGGTCAAAAACTCGATAAAGTCGAAAAAGACATGGACCGCGACAACTGGATGTCTGCCGACGAAGCCAAAACCTACGGCATTATAGACAAAGTCCTCAAATCTGCCTAATAGCTCTCAATCTTACTGAGAGCCTCCTTCATTTTTTCTCCCCACGTACCTTCCATGTATCTCATGCATTCGCCCGGACCCGCCGTGCGCATCTGTAATTTTACCTCTCGATCATCCGCCAAGCGTGTTTCGTAAAAAGTCTCATATTTGGCCGCTTCCACAATGTCATTAGGAACGCTACCATCGCTGTCTATTCTCATAATAAACGGGTCCATACATCCTTGACCAAGAAATTCCTCATCCATCCGGTAAGTGCCATCAAACCAATTATTAAAAGCAACTGCTATCTCCGGCGATACCCAAATATATTGGCTGTAACGCGGTGCATCTAACCACATCTCGCCATCCGCTTTCCATTGCGCAAAGAACGGCATCCTAATCCGCACCTCTGGAATCAAGAACCATTTGCCATCGTCACTCGCTTGTAGCTCACGGCTATTCTGAAATAGACCCGTTTCCCAGCTTGTCAGCCAAGTTCGATCTTGCAGCGAATCTAGCTGTTTTTGCACCGAGCATCCAAAGCCCACCGCCACCACCAGCACGCAAATCAGTATGATGCCAGTCGCAATCTTCCGCCCCGCTGATTTTCTATCTTTCTTTATTTTTTTCATTATGCTTATCCTTTCGCAATCATTTTACCATGCTAAACTGTAATTATGGTAAAGACAAAAGCGAGGTTTATCTGCCAAAATTGCGGCGCCAACTACAGTAAGTGGGCAGGAAAGTGTGACAATTGCGGCCAATGGAATACTCTGCTCGAGCAAATCATCAACGAAACCGAAGCCAAAACCGCCCTGGCAAAAGGTGCTGTTTCTGGCAAAAAACTTGAAACTATTTCGGTCAATAAAATCATCCCCACCGACGCCAAAAGTCGTCTTGGAACCAGCTTCCCTGAGCTAGATTCAGTTTTGGGTGGTGGCATTTTGCTTGGTTCAGTCGCCCTGCTTGCCGGCCAGCCCGGTATTGGCAAATCCACTCTCCTTATGCAAATCGCCAACTACATTTCCCAACAAAAAAATGTCCTTTATATTTCCGGCGAAGAATCTGCTGGTCAAGTCAAACTCCGTGCCATCCGCCTTGGTGCTAGTTCGGATAAATTACATTTTGCCAGTTCCACGTCAGGCAACGATATCGCCAAAACCATCGAGGAAGGGAATTATGATTTCGTAATTGTCGACTCCATCCAGACCCTTAGTCTTTCTGAAATTTCCTCCGCTCCCGGCACCGTCAGCCAAGTCAGCAACTGCGGTAATTTAATTATCCGTGCCGCTAAATCCACCGACACTGCCGTCATGATTGTCGGCCATGTTACCAAGGACGGCACTCTCGCCGGCCCCAAAGTCCTCGAACATCTCGTTGATGTAGTTTTAAACTTCGAAGGCGACCGTTACGGCGGCTTCAAGACTGTCCGCGCTGTCAAAAACCGTTTTGGTTCCACCACAGAAGTCGCGATTTTTGAAATGAATGAGAAGGGCCTAGAAGAAGTTAAAAATCCTTCCGCCGCACTTCTTTCCGAACGCCAAAATACCGACGGCAGCATCATCCTTAGTACCATAGAGGGCACGCGACCAATTTTAGTCGAAATCCAAGCTTTGGTTAATCCAACTAATTTCGGCTATCCCAAACGTACCGCCTCCGGTTTCGATCTTAATCGTCTCAACCTACTAGTTGCAGTCCTCGAAAAACGCACTAAACTCAAACTTCAAGATAAAGACATTTTCATTAATGTCGTCGGCGGCCTCCGCCTTAGCGATGCCGCCGCCGATCTTGCCGTTTGTATGGCTATCGCTTCTGCCACGGCCGGGCGTAAATTAGACGATAAACTCGTCGTTTTTGGCGAAGTCGGACTTGGCGGCGAAATTCGCAGCGCTGCTGCATCGGACCGTCGCCTCACCGAAGCTAAAAAACTCGGCTTTACCGGTGCAATCGCTCCTGCTACCATCAAAGATAAATTCGTACTGCCAGTTAAGGACCTCCGTACCACCCTTATTAAATACATGGACAAAAAATAATTGCATTATAGTAAGTAAAAAGGAGTAATACGAAAATGAGCAAAGAAACCCTCAAAAAAGAACAATCCAAAGACAAAAAATCCGGCAAAAAAACCATAATCGTTATCGCAATTATCGGTTGGGCAGCCACCCTAGTCTTAGTCGCTCTATTACTGATTCCAAATATAGACAAAACCATCGCCAGATATGACACTCTCGACCAAGTCCGAGCCACTGTTCAAAACGGCATCCCTACTACATGCACATTTAAGTTTACCAACCATGAAAATGATTACATGGGTGACGACATCGATCATGTCATCTCTATTGACGCTGACAGGCACCTACTCAAAGATTTTGCCACACGCTATCTCAATGACGGCAGTGATTCTACTACTACCTATCTCAGTTTATACCGCGACGGCTATGTCTATAACCAACAGACTGACGGCGACGATGCAACTGCTAGTAAAGTCGAATTCGACAGTAACGATTTCATTGATTTATACATGAAAACTTTCCTAGACGTCGCCTCTAGCTCCTCCTACTATTACAAAGCCTACGATTTCAACTGCCAACCAGCTGTTGACGCCGACTTTGCTATTCCTGAAGACGTTGAATTTATCGATCTCACCAAAGATGAAAGTGTAGCCAAATGATTAGTCTTAAGATCAAAATCCCTCTTGCCATCTTCATATCCGCGCTAGCATACCTTCTGCTCGCCGGCACCACTCCCGTATCAGCGAGAGCAGTTAATCAAGCACCAACCAATCCGATACCATCCATTGATATCTATGCCAAATATCGCAACTATGATTTCCCTAATTATCTGCCTCAACATGGTGGTGGCGCCCACACCGGTACAGACATTCTCACTGACGCCAACCTAACCGTTGTTGCCACTTATGACGGCTATCTCGATACCATTTGGGAATATCCATATAACTGTTATTACAATCCGCCATGTTATGGCAACCAGTATTACGGTAACACCGTTATCATCCGCACCAAACCCATCAATGGCATAGTCTATTACATCTATTTCGCTCACTTCGGCCGTATTAATCCCGATCTGATTAGAGAAGGCGAAGTCAGAGCTGGCGAAACCGTGCTTGGCTGGATTGGCAACACTGGCAACTCTGATGCTAACCATCTCCACTATGAAGTGCGCCGTCAAAGCGATGGCCATATCGAAAACCCTCGAGACTTTCTGCCCGGAGGTAATAAAATTGTCAAATACGTGGATCTCTTGCCTCTTACCGCCGAATCTATCAGTACCTACGGGCTAGCCAATATTACCGAACACGCCGACTGGAAAAATCAAGTCGTCACCATCAAGTCAACCTGGAATGGCAAGTATCTTTCCGGCTGGCTGCATGACCCCGGTGCGCCACTTCAGGCCCGCATCAGTTCGCTAAAAGATGTCGGTAGCTGGGAAAAATTCAAAACCCATATAATCACCGACAGTGATGGCAAATGGATAACTTTTCAAAATCAAGAGACATCAAAGTATATATCCGCCAGAAAAGATGAAGGCGGTAGTCCTCTAAAAGTCATGGGTGAAAAGGAGCAGGATTGGGAAAAATTCCAAATCTACAGCTATCAAGGCAAAATCTACATTTATTCTAAAGGCGCCAAGGCCTTTTGGTATATGAATTCTTTCGTCGCAACTGGCCCCGTCCGTTCAAATGCCTCAAACCTTGGTGGCAATGAAGCTTTTCTCATTGCCAAATTTTCTCAGCCAGGCGATATGACTAATGTGGCTCCCGCTCCCACCACTCCGGCTACACCTTCCCCTACCCCCCAGCCCACTCCCACACCATCTAAACCCACTCCAACTCCCACCCCAACTTGGTCCGCTTGGTCCAGCTGGTCCACCACAGTAGCTACTGCCTCCGCCACTCGCCAAGTCGAAACTAAACAAGTCGCTAATCCCGCGACCTACCGTACCGAATACAAATATAGTCGTCTCCATTGCCCAGCCTATATCACAATTTACGCCAACGGCACTACCTATTATTACACCTACGAAACAGCCTGGCTCAGATTCGAGAATCCCTCCTGCGCCGGCGGGCACTGGGATAACATCCAACTCAATTATCAGCTAACCTGCCAGCTTTACTACGGGTATGACACTACTACTTGCGGCAGCTATGTGTACGACGCCTATATTATCAAGGACGGTTGGGGATACGACGGCACCGCAAAGATTGCCAATGCCACCACCTATCACACCGAATATCGTTATCGCGATCTCAAATAAATCCCTTGCAGAGAGAGCCAATCTGTGATAAAATCTTCCCAATATGATTACTAAAGATAATAAATCTGAGGCTATTGCTGCGCTCGCACGCGACGGTAAGGATGTTGGCTCCCCAGAGGTCCAGATTTCAATTTTAACCAAACGCATCGCTGAAGTCACCGATCACGTCAAAACTCACAAACATGATTTCATGGCCAAACGCGGACTACTGCAGATGGTTGGCAAGCGTAAAAAATTACTCAAATACCTCGAAAAGACAGATTTTGAACTCTACAAATCTACCGTTGCCAAGCTTGGCCTCCGCAAATAATTTTAGTACATTAAAAACCGCCCATGAATGGGCGGTTTTTTGGTGGATACTCCACCATTAAAGAGCATTCAGAAGCAACAGGCTTCGTCGCAGCTGCTTACAGGGTTTTCCGTGAAATCTCTTGCCATTTCTTCCGGCGTATTCCCGTCAAACGTCTCTTGCAGCTTATCGATAAACCTCGTTGTAGCCTCAACCAGCAGGTGCTCGTTCAAACGGTCCTTATCGACAGTAAGGCTTATTTCTTGGCCATTGATAACAAGTATCATATAGTCGGCCATTCTGCCGACTATTAGCCTCAACGCCACGTTGGCGTCGATATTGCAGCCCTTCTTTTTGGCTTTTTGCAGTTCTTTCTGCAGCTGTTCGCGGATGCCATCAACCACGTCGTCATCATAAATGGCGCCGTTCGGCATAAAGCTGAAAGTGGTGATATTTTGTTCCGCATCATACGATGCCGTCATCGCCACCCCTTCTTTAATGAGTTGCTTTTTAATTGGCATCCAGACTTCTTTGATGACCCTGTTGTGGCAATCGAATCTGCCACATACAACTACGAACGTGTCTGTAACCTCTCTTAATAAAACCATGCGCGTTCTCTACCTCCCTAGATATATGGTTCAATACTTGAGCCGTAAAGCGTGGATGATAAAATTTCCACACCATGCTCAGCAACTCCTATTGTATCAAAATATAAGCATTTTGTCAAGTATGGAGAAGTGTGGTATAATGAAAGCGCAAAATTAAATTATGGGAAAATAGTAGACATCTGACGGGGCAGACGCCTGTTATTTTCCCAAGGAAGGGACAAATGGAAATTATTAATCCAAGTGGGAAAAATGTTATTAAGGTGTCAACTGATTTCTGCGGCAAACCGCTCACATTGGAGGTCAACCGTGTCGGTTTTCGCTCCACCTCAAGCGTACTCGTTAGCTACGGCGACACTGTCATACTCGGCAGCGTGGTCGTTGGCACCAAACCGGTAATCCAAGATTTCTTCCCACTTTCTATTGACTATGAAGAAAAATTTTATGCCTCCGGCAAGATTTCCGGCAGCAAATTTATCAAACGCGAAGGCAAGCCCTCAGACGAGGCCGTTTTGATTGGCCGTCTGATTGATCGCCCAATTCGCCCGCTTTTCCCCAAAGGCTATCGCGAAGAAGTTCAAATTGTCATCACTGTTTTATCGATGGATCCAAGCTTCCGTCCGGACTCTATCGCCATGATTGCTGCCAGTTCTGCCCTAAATCTGGCTGGTGTGCCCTTTGACGGGCCAATTGCTGGTTTGCGAATTGGTCGTGTCAACGGCGAATATCAAGCCTTCTTAAACCCGGAACAACGCGCTGCTTCTGACCTAGATTTAGTCGTTGCAGGCAAGAGCGACGGCATCGTCATGGTCGAAGCCGGTGCTAACGAAGCGCCAGAAGACATTGTCATCAAAGGTCTAGAATGGGGCCTCAAAATGATTCAACCAGCCATTAAGCTGCAGCAAGAACTTCGTGAGAAAGTTGGCGTAACCGATAAGGAGTATGCCTTAGTTTTGCCCGACGAAGAAATTCAGGCAGTCGTCGACAAATGGACCGATGGCAAGCTCGGCGCCAACGTTCGATACCCCAACACTATGGAGCGCAATCAACTGATTGATGAAATCAAATACGCCATGCATGATGAATTGTCAGAAAAGCTTGTCAGCGATGAAGAAGCTGGCGTCACAGCCAAAATGAGTCCCGAAGAAGCGCATTCTGCCAAATTCAAATATTACGATGAACATTTCCGCGATAAGTACAACAGCGCCTTCGAGTTAGCCGTTCATCATGATGCCCGCGCCGGAGTCATCAAGGACGGTGTCCGCCCCGACGGTCGCAAACTTGACGAAGTTCGACCATTAAGTTCCCAAGTTGGCATTTTGCCGCGTACTCACGGCTCATCACTATTCACTCGCGGCGTTACTCAAGCTTTGAATATTGTCACGCTTGCTCCTCTAAGTTATGCCCAAATTGTGGATACTATGGAAGTTACCGATGGCGAGCGCCGCTACATGCATCATTACAACGCACCAGGCTACACCGTTGGCGAATGTCAGCGCATGGGCAGCCCTGGCCGCCGCGAAATCGGACACGGCTATCTTGCTGAACGCGCTCTGATTCCAGTCTTGCCTGCCGAAGAAGATTTTCCCTATGCTATTCGCAGCGTCACAGAAATTATGTCCCAGAACGGTTCGACTTCTATGGCCGCCACCTGTTCCAGCTGTCTGGCTCTCATGGACGCCGGCGTCCCGCTTAAGCGGCCCGTCGCTGGTGTTGCTATGGGATTGATGATGGATGGCGACAAGCCATATGTCCTGACCGACCTTATGGACGTTGAAGACTTTGCTGGTGATATGGACTTCAAAGTTACCGGCACTACCGAAGGCATTACTGCACTGCAGATGGATATGAAAGTCCACGGCCTTCCCGTCAAAATCTTGGCTGAAGCTATAAATCAAGCCAAAGCCGGGCGCATGTTTATCATGAAGCACATGATGTCAATTATTGAGCAACCTCGTAAAGAACTCTCGCCCTATGCTCCACGCATCGAAAAACTCATGGTCAACCCAGACAAAATCGGCGCGATCATTGGTAAGGGCGGCGAAACTATCAATAAAATTACCAAAGAAACCGGTGCGCAAATCGACATTGACGACAGTGGCCTAGTTACTATCGCCAGCTCCGATGGCGCGAGTATCGAAAAAGCCCTCAACTGGGTCAAATCGCTCGTCGAAGAGCCCGAAGTCGGCAAAATTTATACTGGAAAAGTTGTCAGCATCAAAGATTTTGGCGCTTTCATCAATATTCTTCCCGGCATTGACGGCATGCTCCACATTTCTCAAATCAGTGAAAAGCGCCTCAATAAAGTCGAAGAAGTCCTCAGCATGGGCCAAGAGGTCAAAGTTCGCCTCGATGCCATTGACGAAAAAGGCCGTCTCTCGCTCAGCATGAAACACGTTCCGCAAAACTAGCAGATTATGCTACAATATCCTCATGGCTAAAAAGCGAGGTAAGAAAAACAAAGAGGCCCCCAAAACTCACGAAGTACCCGGTGGTTTTTGGCGTCAAATTGTAGCTCTCCTTATGATCGCCATAGCTATCCTTTTAGTTCTGACTTGGTTTGGCGGTGGCGGTAGCATCCTGAACGATATTCGTGATGGTGGGATTTACCTCATTGGTTATGCATCTTACCTTTTACCGGTTCTGCTCGCCTATCTCGCAGTTCTCATCTTTAAAAGTGATGACAATAAAGTCCCTGGGATCATCTGGTTTACCTCCTTGCTCGCCATCATCTTATTTTCTGGTATCTTTGGTGTGCCCACTATTGGCGAGCCGAATCCCACCGGTGGCATTGTCGGCGAATTTTTAAATGGCTTCATTTCCAAATTCGCCGAACCAGGTGTCGCTGTCTTCATCTACGTAGTCCTCATCCTGATTACTGTGCTATTTATGCTCGCCAAAACCCCTCTAGCTCTCTTTAAATCCATCGCGCGGCTCTTCCGTACCAACAAAGCCAAAGAAGATGCCGACAATGCCAAAGTCATGCGCAAAACCACCGAAATTCCCGAAGGCGAAATTGATCTCAAAATTAAACCCGGCGTCGAAGTCATGGACGGCAGCAGTAAAAAGGGCCAAAAGTCTACCGCCCCCGCTAAAACTGACGATAAAAAAACCGCTCTCGTCGCCATTTCCGATCCCAATTGGAAAACCCCGCCAATTGATCTGCTCGAGAAAAAACAATCTCCTGCCGATGCCGGCAATATCCAACAAAATGCCCTTATTATCAAAAACACCCTCAGCGAATTCGGCATAGATGTCGAAATGGAAGGAGCCAACATCGGTCCGCGCGTCACACAATACACTATGAAACCGCCGTCTGGGGTCAAACTCACCAAAATTACCACGCTTGATCGTGACCTTTCGCTCAACCTGGCTAAAGATAAAATCCGCATCGAGGCCCCCATACCCAACTCACGCAGTGTTGGCGTCGAAATCCCCAACACTAAATCCGCAGAAGTTGGCCTGCGCGGCATCATCGAAAGCAGCGACTGGGCTGACTCGTCCGCCCCACTCACTTTTGGTGTTGGCAAAGATATTTCCGGTCAGTCCGTCATCGGCAGTCTCGTTAAAATGCCGCACCTGCTCATTGCTGGCACTACTGGTTCTGGCAAGTCAGTCATGATGAATTCTCTGCTAATTTCACTCCTTTATCGCAACTCGCCTTCCGACTTAAAACTTGTTATTATCGATCCCAAGCAAGTTGAAATGGTTCAATACGAAGACATCCCGCACCTTCTCGCCCCTGTTATCACTAGTGTCGAAAAAGCCGTCTCTGCTCTTAAGTGGAGCGTTAACGAAATGGAGCGCCGCTACAGCCTAATGTCGGAAGAACGGGTTAAAAACATTGCGGATTATAACGCCAAAATGGCTAAAAACGGCGGCAAAGTCACCGTTAATGACGCCGACGGCAACCCGCAGACTCATGACGCCGGCAAAATGCCATATATCGTTGTCGTGGTCGACGAAATGGCCGACCTTATGATGATGGCCGGCAAAGACCTTGAGGCGCTCATTGTTCGCATCGCCGCCAAAGGCCGCGCCAGCGGCATCCATCTGGTTCTCGCCACCCAGCGGCCAGAAGTTAAAGTCATTACTGGTCTAATCAAGGCCAACATACCAGGCCGCATTGCCTTTGCTGTTAACAACAATATCGATTCGCGTGTCATGCTCGACATGGGCGGCGCCGAAAAGCTTCTAGGCATGGGCGACATGCTTTTCCTGACTACTGAAATGATGGGCAAACCTAAGCGTGTCCAGGGTTCCTTTGTCTCCGATGATGAAATTGGTCGTGTTACTGATTTTCTCCGCCAACAAAGTCCGCCAGACTACAACGATGATGTTGTTTCTCAACACGTTCAAATTAAAGGTATGCCGGGCATTGAGCTCAACACCGAACTTTCCGGCAATGGTGACCTTGCCCGCCAGGCCACCGAGGTCGGCCTTCAAGCTCGCAAAATGTCTACCTCACTCTTGCAGCGTCGCCTCAAAATCGGCTACGGCAAAGCCGCCTCTATCATCGATGAACTTGAAGAAATGGGCGTCGTAGCCCCCCCCAACGGTAATCGTCCCCGCGATATGCTCATCTCGTCTATGGATGAATACCCTGGAGCATAATCTTTCCATGATATAATCAATCTATGAAAAGATCCGAACTATTTACTAAGACTTCAAAATCTGCTCCCGCAGACGAAGTCAGCAAAAACGCCCAACTCCTCATCCGTGCCGGCTATATTAGCAAAGAAATGGCTGGCGCCTATAATTATCTCCCGCTCGGTTTACGCGTGATCGAAAACATCAAACAAGTTGTCCGTGAAGAGATGAACGCCATTGGCGGCCAAGAACTGCTTATGACCACCCTACAACGCCGTGAAATCTGGGAAATCACCGACCGGTGGGATTCTGCCAAAGTAGATATTTGGTTTAAAACTGAACTTGCCGCTGGCGGCGAAGTTGGCCTCGCCCCCACTCACGAAGAACCTCTGACCGACATGTTGCGTCAACACATCAACAGTTACAAAGATCTGCCTATTTATATTTACCAATTTCAGACCAAATTCCGCAACGAACTCCGCGCCAAATCCGGCATCATGCGCGGCCGCGAATTCCTGATGAAAGACATGTATGATTTTTCCGCTAGCCGCGAAGAGCACGAGGCTTTCTATGAGCGTGCCGCCGCCGCTTATACGAAAGTCTATGATCGCCTCGGTATCGGCGACATTACATATAAAACTTTCGCCTCTGGCGGCGTATTTAGTAAATACAGTCACGAATATCAAACTCTACTTGATGTTGGCGAGGACACCATCTATATGAACGCCGACAAGTCTATCTGTATCAATGAAGAAGTGTTTAATGACGAAGTTCTTGCTGATCTTGGCGCCAAAAAGTCAGACTTTACTACCTACACCGCTTCCGAAGTTGGCAACATCTTCTCGCTCGGCTACAAATATTCCGAACCGCTTGGTCTCGAATTCACCGACAAAGATGGCAATCGTCATTATGCCTACATGGGCTGCTACGGCATCGGCATCAGCCGCCTCATGGGCGTAATTGCTGAAAAATTTGCCGACGACAAAGGTCTAGTCTGGCCCGAAACGATTACTCCATTCAAATATTACCTTATCGGACTAGGTGAAAACGGTATCAAAAAATGCGCTGAAATCTACGAAAAATACTCGGACCTATTCCTCTGGGATGATCGTACAGAAGCTCGTGCTGGTGAAAAATTTGCCGATGCCGAACTCATGGGCATCCCTCATCGCGTCGTCATTAGCGACAAAACTCTGACCAATGATCAAGTTGAAATCACAGACCGTAAAACTGGGCAGACAAAACTCTTGACACTTAACGACTTCATCAATAAACTATACTAGATCAACAAAGATAAGTTGAGTAGGAGAGTTATTATGAAACCTGTTAGTATCACTGCTGATGGCCGTAAAGAATTAGAGAAAGAGCTTGAGCAACTGATTGCCCAGCGCCCCGCTATCGCTGAGCGCATTGCTACCGCCCGCGCTTTTGGCGACCTTTCTGAAAACGAAGAATATTCTTCCGCGCGCAGCGAACAAAAGGTCCTCGAAGGCAGAATTTTAGAAATTCAAGGTATTCTTAAAAATGCTAAAATTATCCGCACCGGCAAAAAAGAAAAAGTTGCTCTAGGTGCTACCGTCGTCGTCAAGACCGGCAATAAACAACAAACCTTTACGGTCGTTGGCGCTGTAGAAGCCAATCCCCTAGAGGGCAGGATTAGCAATGAATCGCCCATTGGCCAAGCCCTTATGGGCCTAAAAGTTGGCGATGCTGCCACTCTCCCCAACGGTAAAGTTTACAAAGTAATCGAATTATCTTAATATATTCATATAATGGCTACACTTAAAGATTTTAGAGACGAACGTATTCGCAAACTTAATGAGCTGCGGGCTATCGGCATTGACCCCTACCCAGCCAAAAGTTATCGTACGGTCAGCATTAAAGAACTTATCGACGATTATGCTGGCGCGGAGGATAAAAGCGTCAACGTCGTTGGCCGCGTAGTCAGTATCCGCAGTTTTGGCAAGCTCGCCTTCATTGTGATTGATGATTCCACCGCCCAAATCCAACTTTTTATCAAGTCCGACACATTAAGCCCGCTCAATACCGAAAAAGGTCATATTGGCATGGAGCAGCTCAAACTACTCGATACCGGCGACTTCATCGGTGCCACTGGAACTGTCGGCAAATCAAAAACTGGCGAAATATCCGTCTTCACTGAATCCATACGAATTCTTACCAAAGCTCTCCGCCCTCTGCCGGGACGTGACGGTTTTACCAACAAAGAAGAACGCCTCCGCCGCCGCTACGTCGATATGGCAGTTAATCCTGAAGTGCGCGAACGTTTCCTGCGCCGTAGTAAATTCTGGACCGCTACACGCGATTTTCTTAATCAGCACGGTTTCATCGAAATTAATACTCCAGTCTTAGAACATACCACCGGCGGCGCGGACGCCAATCCATTTGTCACCCGCATGGAAGCCTTAGACCAGGACTTCTATCTTCGCATTTCACAAGAGCTCCCCCTCAAACGTTTAATTGGCGGAGGGTACGAGCGCGTCTATGACATTGGCCCGCGTTTTCGCAACGAGGGCATGGATGAGGAGCATCTTCCTGAACATATTGCCATGGAATCTTACGCTGCCTACCAAGATTATCGTGACGGTATGAAGCTTTACGAAGCCATGATCAAATATGTCGCCAAAGAGACTTGGGGCACCCTGCAATTCAATAATGGCGATATGCAAGTAGATCTCGACTGCGAGTGGCCCGTCATCGCTTATGCTGACCTCATGAAAGAGAAATTCAACATCGATGTCTTTAACCCTGACGCCGAACAATTGAAAAATATTCTCAGAGAACATAACATGAAGTTTGACGACAATGCCAGTGCTTCGCGGCTGCTCGATTACGTTTGGAAAATCATCCGTCGCAGTTCTGCCGGTCCCTTCTGGCTGATTCATGAACCAGTTGAGATATCTCCACTAGCCAAAAAATATGCCGATGACCCGCGCGTCACCGAACGCTTCCACCCCATCATCTTTGGCACCGAGATGGGCAATGGCTATTCCGAACTTAATGACCCGCTCGATCAGTTAGAGCGCTTTCAGGAGCAACAAGCTTTGCGCGACGCTGGAGATGCTGAAGCTCAGATGATGGACGAAGATTTTGTCGAAATGCTTGAATATGGTATGCCGCCCACCTGTGGCTGGGGCAATTCTGAGCGCAACTTCTGGTTGCTTGAAGGCGTGTCTGCCCGCGAAGGTGTTCCGTTCCCGCCCATGCGCAAAGATTCTGAACAATAATTTATTAAACTTATGCTTTCTCACTTTTCGCCATCATGATATTTTGACGTCATGAAAATCCACAAAGCTGATTTAAGCCACGAATTCTTATTGCCACTCAAAGAGATTCCCGCTCCACCTCAAACTTTATGGCTGCAAGGTGCACTACCAACAGGCGAACGTCCAAAAGTAGTCAGTATCGTCGGTAGTCGCAAAAACACCAAATATGGCGAAGAAGTTGCCTATAAGTTGGCTTACGATCTAGCCAGACGAGGGGTCATCGTTGTCAGCGGTCTCGCTTACGGCATTGATTCTTGCGCCCATCGCGGTTGCTTAGACGGCGGCGGGATCACTATCGCCGTACTTGGCACCTCAATTGACCATATTTATCCTGCAAGTAATCTTAACCTCGCCAAAAAGATCCTCGAACGAGGCGCCATCATTTCCGAGTATGGCATTGGCGAGTCTACCAGAGAGTGGAGTTTCGTAGAGCGCAATCGTATCGTCAGTGGTCTGGCTGATGCAGTAGTTATCGTCGAAGCTGCTGCCCGCAGCGGTACGTCAATTACCGCTGCACACGCCCTAGAGCAGGGCAGAGATGTTTTTGCTGTTCCAGGCGACATTACTCGACCCACTAGTGTCGGTTGTAATCGATTAATTAAACAGGGAGCTATGCCTTTTACGGAAGCCGAAGATATTCTAGGTGTACTGTTTCCCAGTCATGCCAAACAGCTCAAATTTGAGATTTTTGGCGATACCGCAAACGAACAAAAAATCATCGATGCCCTCAAAAACGGCTTGCGTGATGGCGACAAGATAATTGAAACTCTCAAATTCCCTGTCAGTGAATTTAATCAAACAATCACTCTTATGGAAATTAAAGGTATGATCCGCTCGCTTGGTGCCAACCATTGGGCGTTAGTATAAAATAATTGTTTATGCTAAAATGAACATGAAAGAAAGGTGGGCATCATATGTCTAATAAAGTAATGATCGTGGGGACCGGAAACGTTGGCATGAGCTATGGCTTTGCGCTCGTCAACCAGCGCACTGCAGTTAATGAGCTAGTTTTAGTTGATATTAATCAAGACGATGCTGAAGGCGAAGCCATGGACCTGCGTGATGCCCTAGCTGTGTCACCCAGCTATCTTAAAATTAAAAGCGGCACCTACGCCGATGCCGGCGACTGTGACATTATAGTCGTCACTGCGGGTGTGCCCCAACAGCCCGGCGAAAGTCGCATGGACTTGCTCAAGAAGAACGCCTCTATTTTCAAAGATATGATCGGTCAGATCATGGCGTCTGGATTTGACGGTATTTTCATTGTCGTCAGTAACCCGATGGACGTTATGACTCACCTAGTTTGGCAATATTCTGATCTTCCGCAAGAGCGCGTCATTGGTTCGGGCACCGTGCTTGACAGCGCACGTTTGCGCAAATACATCGCTGGCCGTCTCGGCGTGCACCCCAAAAGTGTCCATGCCTATCAAGTAGGTGAGCATGGCGATAGTGAATTCGCGCTCTGGAGTAGTGCCGATATTGGCGGTCAAAAAATAGCTGACTTGCTTGACGCCGAAGAACTGGCCCGTCTTGAAGATTCCGCCCGCAAAGAGGCCTATGCCATCATCGAAAAGAAAGGCGCCACCTACTATGGCATTGGCGCTTGTCTCGCTACTATCACCAACTGCATACTCAATGATGAAAATCGCGTCCTGCCAGTCAGCAACTTTGACGAGTACAGCGGCATATTTAATGGTTTCCCAGCCGTGCTTGGTCGCCATGGCGTCAAACGTCGACTCGGCCTCAAATTAACTACAGAAGAGCAAGAAAAGCTTAACCATAGCATCGAAGTCATAAAGGAAGCCATTTCTGAAGTAGATAAGTAATCCCATTTTCGAGATTTTTGCGCTCCAAAGAAAACCCTGCCCGAAAGCAGGTTTTCTTTGCGCGAAGCACCGAACCGAGAAAATGGATTACTTATTCTTCTACAGATTAGCTACTTCGGCTTCAGAAGGTTCCGCAAAAGATTCTTCACCTTCTTCAATCTCTGGAGTCAACGGCGTAATACCAGTTCCTACCGGGATCTTGCGTCCGATAATCACGTTCTCTTTCAGGCCCTTCAGATGATCAATGCGTCCAGAAATCGACGAGTTAATCAGAACGCGAGTCGTATCCTGGAAGGACGCAGCCGACAAGAACGAATCAGAGTAGATTGCAACCTTCGAAATACCTAGCAGCAATTGGGCAAATTTTGCCGGTTGCTTGCCATCAGCTACTAATTTCTTATTCGTCTCCGCCACCAAAGCTTTGCTCAAGATATCGCCCATCACAAATGGACTATCTCCAGCCTCTTCAACAATTACGCGCGAGAACATCTGATGAATAATGATCTCGAGATGCTTATCGGCAATTTCTTGCCCCTGAGCAGCATAAATCGCCAAGATATCATTCATGATATAACGTTCGGTCGCTTCGATTCCCTTATATTTCATCAAATCTTGCAAATTCAATGAACCTTCAGATAACCTATCGCCCGCTTCAACGCTATCGCCAGATTTAATAGTGAGAGCATAATCAACCGGCACTTCTATTCTTACTGGCCCACCAGCTCCAGCCACAATTATGATCTCTTTCTCGAGCAGCTCGACAATGCCGTCAAACGGCGCCATAATTGGTTCAACGCCCTTGCTTTTGCTTGCGATTACATCTCCAGCCTTCACTGAAGCGCCATCTTTAGCTTTTGGCTTACGCCCATCCAATGGTAGCTTCTCGGATTTTCCAGCCTCCGGTGTAATTTGTACTATCCTAAATCTGCCTTCTTCCCAAACATTTACTACACCAGCAATCGTCGCAATGTAAGCCTGGCCTTTCGGCGTCCTGGCCTCTAATAACTCTTCGACACGCGGCAAACCACGCGAAATCGCACCAGATCCGGCCACGCCAGAAGAGTGCTTTGTGTCAAGCGTCAACTGCGTACCCGGCTCACCCACTGACTGCGCCGCAATCACGCCAACTGGCTCATGCAGAGCGACTACTTTGCGAGTCGCCATATCTATACCGTAAGCCTTTGTCGGAATTCCGCTAGTACACTCAGTAGTTAATACACTTTGAATTTTCACGCTATCAATTGTCTCGTCGGCTGCAACTTGTTCAGCCGCATCACGGGAGATCAATTCATCGATATTCAAACCGTACTTCTCAACATTTTCAGCCGCAAAACGACCAGCAATGCGATTCACAAAGTCAATCCCAGTGTATTCGGACTCTGACTTATATACCCTAAAGCCCGGATCAGCTGCCTCTTCCGCAACCGTAAACACATCCTGAGATACGTCCACTAAGCGTCGCGTTAGATAACCTGAATCGGCCGTACGCAAAGCTGTCGAGACCTGACCCTGACGTGCTCCTCGCGTCGCGATAAAGGATTCCAAAGTATTCAAACCTTTCTTGTAACTGGACTTTACCGGCAACTCAATTTCTCGGTTAAAGACATCCACCATGATGCCAATCGCACCAGAAGCCAGTTTGATATTCGAAACTGAACCACGCGCACCAGAGTTAACCATGATAGAAATATTCGTATCCAATCCAGACAAATTAGCCTTGATCAAGTCTGAAATCTTATTATCGATATTGCGCCAGTTACTGACCGTCAAACGATAACGTTCATCTTCCGTAATCAAGCCTTCTTCAAATTGTTGCGAAATTTGCGCTGAAATGCCTTCGCCCTCAGCCAAGAACTCATCAATTTCCGGATAATACGGATAATCATCTTTCGAAGTGCTAACGCTAGCAATGGTTTCATATTCGAACGCCAAGTCCTTGATCGCATCAGCCGTATTTACAGCCACTTCGGCGCCAAAGTCGCGCATCACATCCGCCATCACCTTCTTTAAATGCTTGCTATTCTGCACTTCATTATCATAAGGGTACTCTCTCGGCAATACTTCATTAAAGAACACACGCCCCAATGTCGTATCGCGTTTTTCGCCCTTAGTGTGCACGCGAATTGGCGTTTGTAATTCAATTAGGCCTACATCGTAAGCCAATTCTGCTTCGTAGACATTGGTATAAGCTTTACGCTCACCCTGAGCCGAAGGCTTTTCGTAGGTCAAATAGTAATTACCGAGGACCACATCCTGCGAAATCGACAAAACCGGCGAACCATCAGCTGGTTTTAGCAAATTCTTGCCCGCCGCCATTAATTCTTTGGCTTCAAGTTGCGCCTCAGACGAAAGCGGCAAATGGACTGCCATTTGGTCGCCATCATAGTCGGCGTTAAAGCCATTGGCTACCAATGGATGCAGCTGAATCGCTTTGCCGTCAATCAATTTCGGCTGGAAAGCTTGCACTGACAAACGGTGCAGGGAAGGAGCACGATTCAAAAGTACATATTTACCTTTAATTACTTCATCCAAAGCATCCCAGACTACAGTTTCTCCCTGCTCAATCAAACGTGTTGCCACGCGGATATTAGCAGCGTGTTCATTTGTAATTAACCAACTAATCACAAATGGCTTGAACAACTCAAGCGCCATTAATTTTGGCAGGCCACATTCGTTAATCCTTAGTTCTGGCCCTACCACAATCACTGAACGCCCAGAGTAATCTACGCGCTTACCTAACAAATTCTGACGGAAGCGGCCCTGCTTACCCTTTAACAGATCAGAAAGACTCTTTAACTTGCGGCGACCATTTTGCGAATTCGCCGTTCGGCTGCCATGAGAAGCATTATTGTCAATCAATGCATCCACTGCTTCTTGCAGCATACGCATTTCATTGCGGCAAATTACTTCTGGCGCATTTAAGTCGATTAATTTCTTCAAACGATTATTGCGATTGATCACGCGACGGTACAAATCATTTAGATCTGACGTTGCAAAGCGCCCGCCGGCCAATGAAATCATCGGGCGTAGATCTGGCGGGATCACTGGTACTACAGTCAATACTAAATCGGACGGCCTAATCCCAGCCGATTGCATACCTTCAAACACCTTCAATTGCTTGATCAGTTTCTTTTCTTTTTGCCCTTTGGCACTAATTACATCTTCACGCAATTTTTCAATTAGCGATTTCAGGTCAATTTCATCCAAAATCTTCTTAATCGCAGTTGCGCCCATGCCGACCGTAATTAGGTCGACGTAGTCATCATCCAAATTACGATAATCCATCTCGCTGATGATTGCACCTTTTATAAATCCGGTCAAAACTGCTTTTCTCGATTGATAATTCTCATTTTCTTCATCAATCTCTTTGGTTTGTGCTTCAGCCAAAGCTTTTATGTCCGCACCTTCTTGCTTGCTTTCTTGCTCATAGCGCAACTTGATTGCTTGCAGCGCTGCTTCATGTACAGTTTCTAGGTCAATCAAACGGGCATCAATTTCTTCCTGCTTGACATCAGTAATAATGTAAGAAGCAAAGTAGACAACTTTCTCAATATTTTTAACTGTCAAATTTAATAGCAAACTTAATGCTGACGGCGTACCGCGCATAAACCAAATATGCACTACCGGCGCCGCGAGCGTAATATGCCCCATGCGTTCACGTCGGGAAATTGCCTTGGTCACCAAATTGCCATCCTTATCAACCGCCGCTTCGCGTGAGCGTACGCCCTTCAATTTGCTGTCATTAGGGTTAATATCTTTAACTGGTCCAAAAATCCGCTCACAGAACAAACCGTCACGCTCCGGTTTTTGGGTGCGATAATTGATTGTTTCAGGTTTCAGAACTTCGCCATAGCTCCAGTTCATGACATCTTCGGCGCTGGCTATGCTCAGCCTAATTGAGTCGAAGTCGCTCGCACTAATGAAATTATCTTGCCAAGCCATTAGATTTCTCCTTCTTCACTTACATTTTTCATCTTAAAGTAATTCATCGCTGTAGCCCTCCTCTTCGCCAGTATCCGTTGTAGCCTCTTCCTCCCCATCGGGTCCCACAATACTGATACCCTCGTCATCGAGCTCGCTAGCAATTTCTTCATCCGTCATGATATCGGTGTCCAAGGTATCAGGCGTATCGACCGTCTCGTAAATACTTTGATCATCCTTGTCTCTCTCCACTGCTCGCGTCGTTTGTTCAATCACATCACCAGCATCAGTTGCTTCGCCGTTATCCAACAAATCAACTTTCAATCCGATACCCTGTAGTTCCTTCACTAAAACATTAAAGCCTTCTGGCAGCTTCGGACCTTGAATTGCTTCATTTTTGATAATCGCCTCATATGCCTTAGCCCGGCCAAACACATCATCTGACTTAATGGTCAACATTTCCTGCAAAGTTGATGCTGCACCATAAGCTTCCAGTGTCCAAACCTCCATTTCTCCAAAGCGCTGGCCACCATTTTGCGCCTTACCGCCTAACGGTTGCTGCGTCACCATCGTGTACGGACCAGTCGAACGAGCATGTATCTTGTCTGCCACCATGTGGTGCAGCTTGATAATATGCATAATCCCTACGGTCGTGCGCTCTTCAAAGGGTTCACCAGTCAAACCGTCAAACAGCTGAACGCGTCCATCCGTCGGGAAACCAGCTCTTTCTAACTCTTCAGAAATTTTTTCATCCGAAACTGAGTTAAATGACGGACTGGCTACCTTGTATCCCAAAGCCCGTGCAGCCATACCCAAATGTGTTTCATATAACTGTCCCAGATTCATACGGCTCGGCACACCCATCGGGCTAAGTAGCGCATCCACTGGTGTTCCATCTTCCATAAATGGCATATCTTCCATTGGCAGGATCTTCGCAATTACACCTTTGTTACCGTGTCTCCCTGCCAACTTATCGCCAACTGAAATTTTGCGCATTTCGGCCACAAAGATCTTGATTTTCATCAACACCCCGGCCTTCAACTCATGACCTTGTTCGCGAGTAAAGATTTTTACTTCCACGACCTTGCCAGCGTCACTGCCGTTCATACGTACTGAAGTATCACGTACATCTTTCGCTTTTTCACCGAAAATTGCTCGCAGCAAACGTTCCTCAGAACTCAATTCCTGCTCTCCCTTCGGCGTAATTTTGCCAACTAAGACATCGCCATTTTTAACTTCGCTGCCAATTGTCACAATACCATCTTCGCCCAGGTGGCGCAGTACATGTTCAGAAACGTTCGGGATATCACGTGTTACTTGCTCTGGACCAAGCTTGGTTTCACGTACTTCAACATCAAAATCACGAATATTGATAGAAGTCAGCGTATCGTCTTCCACCAATCGGCTGGAAATGATAATTGCGTCATCCATGTTATAACCGCGCCAAGGCATAAAGGCCACCAAAAGATTTTTCCCTAGCGCCAACTCAGCTTCGCTGATTGAAGCCCCCTCAATCAAAACGTCGCCCTTTTTCACTTTGTCGCCGCGCTTTACAGCTACTCGCTGGTTATAACAACGGTCATCATTAGTCTTCGCAAAATGGATTAACTGGTATTTCTTTGTACCGCTCTTGTATTCCACATCTACACTTACGCCGTCTGCCTTCGTTACCATGCCAGCAGCCTCTGCTACCACCAATTGCGAAGTATTGCGTGCCACCACATCATCGATGCCAGTTGAAACCTGGGCCGATTCGGGTCGCAGCAATGGTACTGCCTGTTTCTGCATCGCGCAAGCCATCAAAGAACGGTCAACGCGGTTCTTTTCTACAAACGGGATCATGCTCGCTGCCACACCCAGAATCTCTTTATGCACGGCATCAATATGTGTAACCTCATGTGCTTCCACCTGTGTTGGCATCAAACCTTTTCTGGCCGATACCCACTCTTCGGCAAAACTACCGTCAGCATTCAATTTAACCGAAGCATCCGCGATGATCATATTATTTTCATCCGCTGCATCAGCGTAGATGACTTCACTTGTCACCTTGCCATCTTTCACCATCAAATACGGTGCTTCAATAAAACCGTATTCATTGATGCGTGCATAAGTCGCGAGGTTTAGCACCAAGCCGACGTTCGCACCTTCCGGTGTCTCCACTGTACAAATCCTGCCGTAATGCGTCGGGTGCGTATCGCGCACCTCAAAGCCTGCACGCTCGCGCGTCAAACCACCAGGGCCCATCGAAGAAAGGCGGCGCTTATGGGAAAGTTCAGCAAACGGATTCGTTTCGTCCATCAGCTGGCTCAGCTGGGAAGAAGCAAAGAATTCTTTTACCGCCGCCACAACTGGTCGGGAGTTCAGCAATTGCGATGGCGTAACTGTATCAATATCACTCATCGACATGCGATCCAGAATATTACGCTGCAACCTTAGCATGCCTAGGCGGAACTGGCGTTGCACTAGTTCTCCTACTAACTTCACTCGGCGATTCGCTAGAGAATCAATATCGTCCGGCTCTTCTTGAGTATTATTCAGGCGAATAATCTCAGCAATTATCGCGATCAAATCTTCCATCTGCAAGGTGCGATGCGCACTATCATTTGGCGTATCAAAACCTAGACGCTGGTTAATTTTGTAGCGACCTACTCGGGAATAATCATAGCGTCGATAATCCCAGAACACCCGCTCAATCATACTCTTGGCATTTTCCACTGTCGCCAAATCACCCGGGCGCATCCGGCGGTAAATCTCAATCAAAGCCTCGCTTTGCCCGCGTGCCGGATCCTTTGCTAAGGTATTTTCAATATACTTAATCTCGCCATTATCAATATCAGCAAACTTCTCTTTGATCTCAGAGTTCTTCGCTATGCCTAGTGCACGCAAAAAAGTCGTTACTGGTACTTTGCGGCGGCGGTCAATTTTCACTGATATCACACCCTTGTTATCAGTTTCAAATTCCAACCAAGCTCCCCGGCCAGGGATCACTTTGGCACCGTAATAATTGTGTCCAGCGACATTTTCAGCAGTAAAGAATACGCCTGCCGAACGAATCAACTGCGAGACAATCACGCGTTCCGTACCATTGATAATAAAACTTGCTCGATCAGTCATCCAAGGATAGTCACCAAAGTAAGTATCCTGTTCCTTGACCTCACCCGTGACCTTATTGGTCAACTCCACCAAGACGTGCAGAGGAGCATCATAGGTAGCCAAATTAGCTTTCGCGCTGCGCTCATCCTCCGTTGGCGATTTAAAATAATAATCTTTGAACTTTAGGCTGAGCTTCTGCCCAGTGTAATCGTCAATCGGGTTCAATTCATTAAAGACTTCGCCCAGTCCCGTCTTGATGAACTCGTCCCAAGATTTTTTTTGATGTTCTGTTAAATCCGGTATCGGAAGTGCTTGGTCGCCCTCGGTGAAAAACACACGGCTACCACTTTTTACAGTGTTCTTACTAACTGCCACGAATTTCCTCGCTTGTATTATTAGTGTTTTATATCTTTGGCCGGAAGATTACAGCCGGCTGCCCCATCTGATGCGCCAGATCAGATTTTTTTGGCACGGCACACTACTTCTTGGAATCAAGTCTACACGCTTTCTAAAAATTATGCAATACTCAAACTAAATCAAAATGATTTGGAGCGGAAGCGCGTGAAAATCGTGCACTGTGCCGCAACGGTAAAAGTCCGATACGCTCCAAATCCGAGTCAAGCGCGACTCGTAATCCCGAGCAGGAGCACACGCTATGGAGGCACTAAAAGAAAGGGAACGTCAGTCCATTTTTGCTGATGAATGGGGAGACGAGTTCGATGATTTGGAAATCGATGACTGGTATGAGCAAGAATGGTCGCCAGACGAATTCGACGAGTTAACCGACTGCGCCGAACGCATCCGTGCTCCCTTAGATCATCAGATGTTTTTTGACTTGGAAGATGGGGACCTTCAATGCAATACTGCCGATGGCGGCGCTGGATTGCTAGAAATTGCTGAAGGTTCCTTGCGCGTAGCCATTGAGGCCACCAAAATGGACCCGCGCTGGGCCGTAGAAGCTCTGCGCCGCCGTATCGAATATGACGAAATTAAACAAGTCCTCGAGATGCCGGATGGGCAAATGTTGGTTCTGTCGCCCACGCCTGACGCTGTTATAGATGGCAATTGGGATCTTGGCATTGGCTACAATACCACCAAGAAGTCCATTATGGTGCGCCTCTGGAAAAGGGCAGGGAACGAGTTTGCCTGCCGCTACGTTTCGCTAAATGGTGGTAATAAAGACGGCCTAGTATCCGGTTTAGCTCAGCTTGAGCAAGATCCGCCAGACGATATGGGTAGCGAAGAATGGTTGCGTGGACGCTGGCATTTCCCGGCAAACGTGGATGTAGCAGGCGCCATGATCAAAGCTTACGATCAAAACATGCAGCAAAAATTTGGCGGCAAATGGCATTATGGCATGGAGAAAGTCAGCGAAGCGGCAGCACTGACCTTAGTCAGTCGTTGGCTAGATTTGCTTAATGAACACATGAAAAAACTCAAAAAAGCCACCACGCCCCGTGAAAAAGAGACCTTGCGTTACAATTACGCTGCCGCCATAGAAGCCCGCCGCGCCGGCAACTTTGATATCGGTATGGAAATGGCCGGCCACCTGGCACGGGCCGAGGGCCTCGATTTCTCTGGCTATTGTGAGACCATTGAGGTCGAAACCAATGAAGAGGCTCTGCAAGAATTGGGTCTTGAACGACTCAAATGGATGACTTGCCCGTATTGTGGCACCGGAGTTTACGGCGACCCTTGTTCACCCGGTATTTGCCCACGTTGCGGCAGTGCGCCTGGACGGCCACCCAAGAAGGCTAATCAGAAATTCAACAAGTCTGACCAAGAAACTAAAAAACCGCCTCTTCAACTTCGGGCGGTTTTCTAGATTTATTAAGCTCTCAACTTTTGTAAGTTAACTCGCAGTTAGCTCACGATGTCCCTTTTACGAACATTACCCCTATTATATATCAAGGTCGTCTAGGTCTGCAAGCTCTGCGTTGGTTTTTTCTGCCAAAGCTTTAGAGTTATCCACATCATCTTCGGATTCCTCTTCGGTTTCCGCTTCAGCTTCAACTGCCGGCTCACTTTCTTCTACTACTGGTTCAGATTCTTCAGCAAAGCTGTCATCTGCAGCAGGACGTTCAAACTTTTCATCGCGTGGCTTCGGCACGTAACCATCATTGTTAGCGATCTTCAAATTGTAACGTGCATCATTTTTGGTACCGAGGGCGCGGAGCAAAGTACGAATACTTTGCGCGGTAGCACCACGGCGGCCGATAATGCGACCTACATCTTCCGGATCCACTTCAAGATTTAATAAAACACCTTTTTCATCTACGCTGCGGTCAACTTTAACTTTGTCTGGGTTGTTGACGAGAGTTTTCACGATATACTCTACAAACTGCTGATCTATGGTTGCCATTTCGGATTCTCCTTTTAGTTAGTGGACTCATTATACCACGTTCTCATCAAAAAACCCACCATAAGCGGTTGCCAGGTGGGTTTTATATCAATTATTCGGCAGCCGGAGTTTCTTCGGTTGGAGCAACTTCTGGCTCAACCACAGCTTCTTCCACCTCTGTTACCGGAGGTTTGACCTGCGCTTCATCTTTTGCTTCTTTTGGTTGATTTTTGCGCAGTTTATCAGCATGCTTGGCCTTTGCCGTTTTTCTTGGCATTGCATCTACCCATTTTGGCAACTTCACGCCCTCTGCCTTCAAGATCCGCACGATGCGAGTCGAAGGTTGAGCGCCATTAACAAGATACTTCTGCACTTTTTCCTTATCGAGCACCGTGGCTTTAGTGTGTGGGTTGTAACTGCCGACCTGAGCTACAATCCGACCCGAAAGCGGGTGGCGTTGCGCTTCTTGGACGACTATCCGATAAAGGGGTGCCCCTTTTCGGCCATTACGCTGTAAGCGAATCGCTAGCATGTATTTCCTTTGTTTAATTTAATTTCCACATTTTACCGGTTTTTTGCCTTTTAGTCAAGCAGGGAAGCAGTGTGCTATAGTATTAAACATGAACAAAACTAAATCAACCCCTACCAAGCAGGACAAAAAATCCAACCTCAAACCACTGATTTTTATTATTATTCTCGTCATTGCCGCAGCTATCACTACCGCAATCATAGTTATCAATAGCGACCCGGCCGAAGCACCCGGCCACAACGATGTTATTGATGATAGCGACGTTGATCCAGATTATGCCACCTACATTGCAACCGATTGGTCAGACTGGGGAGCGGTACCATATAAATCATCCGAATACGGTTTCACCGTCAATTTTCCAGGCTCTCCCATCCCCGAACACCAAAACTTAGATGTCGACGATATCATTGTCCCCTACTCCACTTATTCCATAGAAAACAATAATAAAGCCTATGTTGCCGCAGTATCAAGCTACCCCAAAGACAAAGTAGATATCATGGCAAAACCCAGAGACGTATTAGAAGGTTCCGTTAACGGTTCGGCCCAAAATAGTGGTTCTCGCATAAAATCATTTGACAACGACAGGGAATTTTTAGGTAACCCCGCCGCCTTTGCCGTACTTGAAAACACCTCCGGCGTCCAAACCGCCACCATGCGTTGTCTTTATTTCCTAAAAAACAACAACCTCTACATGCTTATGACCATCAACGTCGACCAAGCCGAGTTCTACTACTTCTCGAATTCCTTCAAATTCAGCTAACGTTTATTCTGTCTCTGATATTTCTTTATCGCTTCCGCCGCGGCTGCCGTTTGCGCCTCTTGCTTGCTATGGCCAGTTCCGGCGCCCTTCAGCTTGTTCCCTACAAATACTCCCAAAGTGAATAGCTTATCATGATCCGGCCCATCCTCCTTCATCACCTTGTACACCGGCGTTGACCCTTCTGAACGTTGCGCCAATTCCTGCAAGTACGATTTTGGGTCTCGCCATGATTCACTAGCTAAAATAGCATCTATTTTGACCAAAATATTTTTCCGCACAAATTCTACTGCCTCGTTATATCCCTGGTCTAAATAAATTGCCCCAATCACCGCCTCAAAACAATCTGCTAAAATCACTTGCCGCGCCCGCTCCGAGCCCCGTTTTTCACCCTTGCTCATCCTCACTAGCGACCCATACCCCAACGCCTCGCCAGCCTCGCCAATCGACTCTGTTCGCACCAAAGCTGCCCGCCAACTCGTCATAATCCCTTCCGGTTCATTGTAGTTCCGATACAAAAAGTCCGAAACAATCAACTCCAGTACCGCATCGCCCAAAAACTCCAACCGCTCATTGTGGTCAGTTACCGATTTTTTATGTTCATTGACATAACTGCGGTGCGTCAAAGCCGTCACCAGCAATTGAATATCATTAAAATCAAACCCCAACTTCTCTTTAGCGAAACTCACATATTCATCTAACTGCTCTTTATTCATGACTACATTTTACCATTAAAAACCTTACGTTAGCACAAAAGCAAGCCGCAGTCTTCACTGCGGCTTCTTTAATTTACGCACAATCATGCGATTCGACGTAGTAATCTGTGATATTCGCCCAGTATTGGCCATCCAAGCCCTCGGACATTTTGATAAACCTGCGTCGCCGATCGCTCAATCGTTCCGTCAAGTGAGGACGCCCCTGGTAGCCGCGTATGAAATAAGTGTCGTTTATGCAGATGTTGGTGTCGTTTGTTATTCCCATAGTACATCCAATCGAAACTGGCCATCCAGACTCTGTTGGTATTCCCCAATTCCTGAACATAAACAGGATCGAGTCAAAATTTACCGAAACAGAAGTCAATTCCCAGCCGCCGCTCTGGCCCTCCAAGAGAACTTTTCGGTAATTTCGCTTGAAAGTCTCGCCCATACCGCCTTCACTGAATATGACTTCTCCTCTCACCAAAATAGGACCATTTTCTCCGTAGCCAACACTGTTCACTATTTCATAGCGAGGGCCGTCAAGCGGTATGTCACAGTAGGTCACGCCATTTTGATACTCGTCATGTCGCCAGAAATGGTCTGGCGTATGATCGATTTCATTGCGTAAGGCTTTTCTGTCCATCCTGAGAACCCCCTTTCGTGTCAAAATCACATGCGTAAATTATAAAAGAACTTAAGACCTCCCACTTAAGCTCCATTATAGCATAAGCTTAAACTTCGCCGCTGCGAATTTTTTTCTTTGCAATCAACATCAATTTTTCAATATCGTCGTACTCAATCGCGTCCAGCGCCTCACCAAACTTGAACCACCGGATCCCGTTCATCCATTTTTCCTTCGTCGGTTTTTCCTGGCTGTCCAAGGCATGCACCAGATAAATTTGTGTTGTCATCAGCACCAATTTATCCAGCCGGCGATACTTGAAATTAATCTTGCCCAGCCACAGCAGCACCTCAATATTCTTTAATCCCGATTCCTCGCCGATTTCGCGAATCGCCGTTTGCTTTGCGGTCTCGCCAGGTTCAATATGCCCCTTCGGAATCGTCCAACGATTTTTACTATCCTGGATCAATAAAATCTCAATATCCTTATTGTCTTCCGTCATCCGAAATACAATCCCGCCAGCGGTCGGCTCGCGCACAATCTCTTTAATTTCAGGCTTTTTCTTAAAGACTACCTGTTTAAATTTCTCTAAAGTGGATTCTTTATACTGTTTGGTCGGAATCGCTTCCGGAATCTTCAGATTCCCCCGCGGACTGCGGTAAATCTGTCTTTCCCGCACTGTCTGACTCTGGCTTGGCTGGTTTATCACCGGCCTTTTTTGTCCTGGACCGCTTTGCGGGTTTCTTGTCTGATTCTGGTTTCGATTCGGACTCTTGCTGTTTTGATTCTGCATGAGTATCTTCTTCTCCCCCCATATTACGAAACGCCGTGCCCAGCACGCCGTTCACAAACTTTGATGAATTATCTGCTCCGAAAGCCTTAGCTAGTTCAACTGCTTCATTGATCACCACCTTAGGTGGCACCACGTCAGATCGACGCGTCAACTCGAATAAACCAATGCGGAGAATATTGCGGTCGATCGCTGCAATACTGCTGATTGGCCACTCTGGGGCCAAAGGCTGCAACTCCTCATCCAGTTTTTCAACTTCACCGAGTACTCCTCGCGTTAAGTCTCGTACAAATTCAGTATCACCTAGCGCCTTTGCATACGGCTCAATGTTTTTAGCGACAATACTGTCAATTTCGGCCGTCTGGTCGCCCGCCTTACTCCGAAATTCGTACTCATACAAACTCTGGAGCGATATAATTCTCCCTAAATGCCGATTTGACGCCATGGCCTACTCCTTACACTTGCAAGGCTTGCCTTTGCAGGCCTTACACCCCTTTAGTTTTAGATTTGGCGTCTTTTTCGCGGTTTCAAATGCTTTGACCGGCGACTTTTTATTAACTGTGCGAGCGAGTTTAAGACGCAAATGACTACGGCGAAGGCCAGTCTTGCGCGGACTACTCTGCTTTTTTGGTTCAGGCATGTAAAAATGCTCCTTTTTGATAGATTATTTGTCCGCAGTATAGCGCTTTTTCTAAAATAATTCAAGCCCTCGGTCAAAATGCTTACCCCTATAAAAAGTCTTGACACGGCTATTTCTATGAATTATGCTACGGATGTACCGAGCAGTTGCGCTCCCGAAGACGGATGTCACAACCTCAGTACGAACTGGACGGTTGTACTCCCAAAAACGGGCGCCGCAATCGTCGGTACATTTCCAATCTTATTTACTTCTCGGAAAGGAGGAGGCGAGCATTGCAGTCAGCCATTGCTATAGTTTTTGCGCCATCGGCAATTAGCTTTTCAAGGACTGGTCGCAGCTTAGAACCCGGAATGTCCGTAAATACAACGGTTTTCGCGCCGGGGCACCCGCTTTGGGTAGCCGAAGACTCTACGGTCTTTAGGTCAAACGGTCCCGGCGATACTACTCGCCCCGCGTCCCGCCAGCAAAACTAGTCCGGTTTTGCCATCCGTCTTCCCATAGAAAAGCCTTCTATCAAAACTCCAGAAAAGCAGCGCTATTGGGCGCCCGTCGGGTATATCCCGCATGATTCGTGGATAGTTTGACAAAGGCAAGAAGACCGATATGGTTCTCACTTAAAAGGGACGCGGGGCCTTCGCCGCAACCACCTGGGCCGCTATTTCGTCGGCCCGATGCTCCTTGACAAGTAAATAAGACAATTCGACTGACCCCGCTGTTTACAGCGGGGTCTTTCATTTTATTTGATTACGAAACTCACCAATCGTTTTTTGGGCAGGGCAATCACTTTTATAACTTGCTTAACCTCTAGTTGTGCTTTAACTTTCTCATCCGCTCGTACCGCTTCTTCCAATTGCGCTGCATCATCTGCCGCTTCTTTCGCTACCATCACGCGTGCTCGCAACTTTCCGTTCACCTGCACCACAATTTCTACCGTATCGCTCACCAAATATTTCTCATCCCACTCTGGCCAGACATCATCTGCTCCCAGTTTCTCCAACATTTCGCTCGCCAAATGCGGCGCAAATGGTTTCAGCAACCGTGCCAACACCGTCAAATCTTCGCTCGTATGAGGATTTTTATATAATTCATTTACAAATTCCATCAAAGCCGCCACTGCCGTATTGAAACTATTGCGGTGCAGATCCTCCGTCACTTTCTTAATCGTTCGGTGTCGCGCCACCTCTGTTAGCGGAGCTTTGACCTGCGCTTCACCTTTTGAGTTTTCGCCCTCGCCAAAGGTCAAATTATAGCAACGATTCAGGAATCGATAGACTCCCCCAATTGCCTTCGTGTCCCAAGCCGCATCCAGATCATATGGCCCAATAAACAGCTCATAAGTCCGCAGCGTATCAGCGCCATAACCTTGATCAATGATATCCAGCGGGTCAATTACATTACCCTTGCTCTTACTCATCTTTTTGCCATCCGGGGCGTTGATATAGCCGTTATAAAGTAATTTCTTCACCGGCTCGCGAAAATCCAACAAACCCTGATCCGCGAAAAACTTGCACCAAAAACGTACATACAACAAATGTGCCACAGCATGGTCGCCACCCACATAAACATCCGTCGGCGCCCAATAATTTACTTTCTCAGGACTCCACGCTTTCTTGTTATTGTGCGCATCGCAATATCTCCATAAATACCACGACGAACAAGCGTAGCCATCCATCGTATCAGTTTCACGCGTCATCTTCTTACCATCTATCTCCACTTCCATCCACTCCGGATGTTTCGCTAGCGCTGAGCGGCCAGAGTTATCCGGCGTATAATCATCAATCTTTGGCAATATCACTGGCAATTGATCTTCTGGAACAGCATGCGCCTTACCGTCCTTATCATAAGCAATCGGAATCGGTGCACCCCAATAACGTTGCCGTGAAATTAACCAATCTCGCATCCGATAAATCACTTTTTTCTTGCCCACTTCTTGTTGTTCCAACCAGGCCACAATTTGCTCGCGCGCTTCAGACGACTGTTCGCCATCAAAATTGCCCGAATTCACCAATTCGCCCTCGCCCGTATAACATATCTCATCATCTACCAGTGTTTCTGGCTTCTCCACTACCTTTCGAATCGGCAGTTCAAACTTAGTCGCAAATTCAAAATCCCTGCCGTCATGTGCCGGCACCGCCATAATCGCCCCAGTACCGTAGCCCATCAGTACGTAATCCGCCACCCAAATTTGCATTTTCTCACCTGTCGCCGGATTGATCGCATGTGCACCCGTAAACACACCAGTCTTCTCTTTATTTTCCTGGCGTTCAATGTCGCTTTTCTTCATCGCCTCCGTGCGATATTGGTCGACTTTCTGCTTCGTATCATCATTTGCTAACCCCTCTACCGCCGGATGCTCCGGCGCTAACACCAAGAAAGTTGCCCCGAACAATGTGTCTGGCCGCGTCGTGAACACTTTGATCTTTTCTTTCGATCCGTCCACCGCAAAATCAATCTCCGCACCCTCGCTCCGGCCAATCCAGTTTTTCTGCATGGTCTTAATCTTCTCTGGCCAGTCCAACGCATCTATTTCATCTAACAATTCATCCGCATATTCCGTAATTTTGAAGAACCACTGCTTCATCTTTTTCTTTTCAACCTCAGAACCGCATCGCCAACATCGCCCGCCTTCTACCTGTTCATTGGCCAAAACTGTCTGATCTACCGGGCACCACCACTGATAATTTTCTGCCTGATACGCCAATCCCTTCTTATACAACTGCAAAAAACACCACTGCGTCCATCGATAATATTCCGGATCAGAGGTCGAAAACTCCCGCGACCAATCAATTGCGTACCCCAACCGCTTCAGCTGTTTACGAAAACTTGCAATGTTCGTTTCCGTTGCTTCCTGCGGCGAGACCCCAGTCTTAATCGCATAATTTTCCGCCGGTAAACCAAAAGTATCGTATCCAAATGGCCTCAGCACATTTAACCCATTTTGTCGATAAAACCGCGCCAAACAATCCACAATCGAAAAGTTACGCACATGTCCCACGTGCAATCCTGCTCCTGAAGGATAAGGAAACATCTCGGCAATATACATTTTTGGCACGCCAGCTTTCTCAACAGCCACAAATGACTGCTCAGTTTCCCAGCGCTCTTGCCACTTCGCCTCAATTTTCAGCGGTTCATATCTACTCATAAAAATATCATACCAGAATCTGGGGGCGAAATAAATCGCTGACGTTTATTTCTTGAAAAACCCGCCCGCGTAGTGTATAATCCACCGATATGGGAACTAAAAAAACTGCGAGTAATCAGAGTTCTAAGGCCGCCAAAAAGAGGCCTTCCACCAGGAATAAAAAGTCCATGAACGTCTATTCCAATCTCGCCTATAAGCGCCGCACCAAAGCCGACCAGCGTGCCCGCAAGCATGCCGAGGATCTTGCGGCATTACCCAAAAACCCAATTGCGCGTTTTTTTGCCAAATTGCGTCCTGATCGCGTCTTCAAATTTTGGTTTTCGCGCGATGGACTTTTCCGTTTTCTCAAAATCATTGCCGCCCTTTTTCTCATTGTCGTTATTGCCGTCGGCGGCCTATTTTTATATTTCAAAAAAGATTTAGCTCAGATTGATCCGGAGGGTCTAGCCGGTCGCGTGACAGATACGGTTAACACTTATCTCGATCGTAACGGCGTCGTCCTCTGGGAAGATAAAGGCGACGGCGATTACCGCCTGGTTGTCGATGGCAGCGAAATTTCCACCTACATGCGCCAAGCTACGGTAGCAATTGAAGATAAAAACTTCTACAACCACATCGGTGTCGATTTCACAGCCTTAGTCCGCGCCCTTTGGGTCACCTTAACTGGTGGCGCCGTCCAGGGCGGTTCAACTCTCACGCAGCAGCTGATTAAACAGGTTTACTTCTCTGACGAAGCCGCCAATCGCGACGCCAGCGGCATCCCCCGCAAGATCAAAGAAGTTATTCTCGCCATCGAAGTCGAGAAAATGTATGACAAAGAGCAAATTATCACCATGTATCTTAACGAGTCACCATACGGTGGCCGTCGTAACGGCGTCGAAAGCGGTGCCAGGACCTATTTCGGCAAAAGTGCTAAGGACCTCACTTTAGCCGAGTCCGCGCTGCTTGCTGCCATCCCGAATAACCCAGCTTACCTTAATCCCTATAACTCATCAGGGCACAGAGCCCTCATCCGACGGCAACACTACGTTCTCGACGGCATGGTTGAAATGGGTTACATCACCAAAGAACAAAGCGATGAAGCTAAAGCTGTCGATATTATGGAGACCATCCAACCTGAAGCTAGCCAATACGAGAACATCAAGGCCCCATGGTTTGTCCTCGAGGTCAAATCCAGGCTGGAAGCCAAATATGGCATCCGCACCATGCGCGCCGGCGGATTTACTATTACCACTACACTTGATTATCGCGCCCAACAGTACGCCGAAGCTGCTATCAGTATAGGTGAACAATATATGTACATCAATGGTACAGACAATGCCACCCTCGTCTCCATCGATGTTGAAACTAGCCAAATTATCGCTATGGTCGGCAGCGTCGATTGGAATAAACCTGGCTACGGCCAAGTCAATGCCGCCACCTCATTACTTGAACCCGCCTCATCCATCAAGCCGCTTCTTGACTACGCGCCGCTATTTACTGAACGCGAAGGTCAAAACTGGGGTCCCGGCTCCATCTTAGCGGATGAAGACATTAACGCGCTTTATTGCGCCGGCTATGTAGGCAGATGCAGCATCAAGAACGCCTCCGGCGCCACTTATGGTCCAATTACCATCCGCCAAGGCCTAGCCGGTTCTCTTAACCGCCCAGCCGTCAAAGCCCTCTATATCAATGGTATTAGAAATAGCCTAGAAATCTTACACGGACTCGGCGACGTTTCTTACTGCGCCCAAGGCGAAAACGCCGGACTGTCTATGGCTATTGGCGGCGGTTGCGCCGTTCGTCCAGTCGAGCACGCCAACGCCTATGCCTCCATTGCTCGCGGCGGCGCCTACAAAGATATCGCTTACTGGCTAGAAGTCAAGAATTCATCAGGCGACGTAATTGATGCTTGGGAGGACACCGAAGCCAAACAAATTGTTGATCCTCAAGTCGCTTTCATGATTAGCGACATCCTCCACGACGTTAACGCCCGCCGCTTCGTCTTTGGCTCGCTCTCCACCTCTACCGGATTTGCCGTACCTGGCGTCTGGACTGCTATCAAAACCGGTACCACTGAAAACGGCGCCGGCAAAGCCAAAGATTCCTGGTTTGTTAGTTACTCCCCAGTGCTGTCCACAGTTGTCTGGAACGGCAACCACAACGGTGCTGTCATGAAAATGAGCAGCTACGCCGTTACTAGCCGCATCATCGGCTCATTTGTTGAAAATGTTCACAAAAACGTTTACGGCCCAGACGGCAAGTGGTACTCCGCTCAAGCCATCGAAAAGCCCGCTGGCATCCAGACCCTAACTGTCAATGGCCGCACCGATATCTGGCCCAGCTGGTACAACGAAACTAAATCGGGCACCAAGAAAGAAGAAATGGAGTTTGATAGAATTACGAATAAACTAGCCACCAGGTGCACGCCTCCCGAAACTCGTATTACTATCACGGTCAATCGAGTTATCGACCCCATGACCAAGCGTGAATCGCTCGTCGCCCCCGAACCATACAACCCCAACGTTGAAGATGACTTGCATAGCTGCACCGACAACAAGCCTGAGTTCACTGGCAACATCAGCATAGTTGGCAGCAGCCCATGGGATGTCCGAGTCCGCCTCAGTAGCGCATCTGTCACGCATTCCCCCATCAAATACTCTATCACCGTTAATAATATTGCCATTTGCACCGGCACGGCAAGTCCAGGTGAGCTTTTAAGCTGTATCAGCAGTGACGAACCCAACACTATTACCGCCACCATCACCGACGCTGCCGGCTACACCGACACCAGAACCTGGACTAGACCTTAAACACTATTTCTGTTTACGATTAAATTTTGCGGCTTTCATCTTCATCGTCAACTTTGCAAACATCATCTTGCCTGCCGCCGTCTGCAAAAATCGGATAAATTCCACTTCAGTTTCATTGCCAATTAAACTTGCTGCCTCATCCACCACTACCATCGTGCCATCCGGCAGATAACCCACTCCTTGTCGTGCATTAGCGCCTTTCGCAGTAATTTTAAGATGCAGCTTCTCGCCCGGCAAGTATTCCGAACGCAACCCCTGTGATAAATCATTTACATTTATTACTTCAATATGCTCCGTTGCTGCAACTTTGCCCAAATTAAAATCATTAGTCAGAATCACGCCCCTATATTCTTTCGCCAACTCAATCAAACGTTCATCCACCTTCGTGCGGTCTAGCTCATCATCAAAAATCTCCACATCTGCCGACACCACCCGCTCTAACTCATTTGCCACATCCATCCCATGCCGCGCCCGCGCCCGCTTTTCCGCATCGCTGCCATCTGCCAACAACTGCAATTCACGGATCACAGAACGTGGTATCAATATTTCGTCACCCAAAAATCCCGCTTGCGCCACCGCTAAAATCCGCCCATCAATTAGCGCCGACGTATCCACAAAAACCTTACGGCGGGGTTTCTTTGTGCCAAAATCTGTTTTCTTGATAGTTTTTACGCTCAGCAACGTAGTTTCCGCCAAAATCACGAGGAGCAAAATGATCATAAATAATTCCATTTAGCTATTTTACAACGAAGCGAGCGCAAAAGTAAAACCTAGGTTTTACTTTTGCCAAGCGAGGCAGTAAAATCTTTCAAAGATTTTAACACGAACTAACGGTTAATTTTGGAAGTAAACAACTTGTGAATTTCTGGGTCACCCTTAATATAATCAAACCAATTGTGTTTAAAAATATCACGCGAGTTGTGATTTTCGCCAAAAGTCGTCGATTCGCCCCGTACCACGAAGGTATTCGTATTCACGCGTCCTCTGTCATAATAAACACCCTTCAAGAAATACGAATCGGTCACTGCTGTGATCGAAATCGTATAGACCGGCTTCTTCACAATTTCCTTCAAACTCATAATATGTGTCGGCACCTTAAATGCCAATTTCTCGCCAGTTTCTTTCTCGGTCAATTCTTTATCTAGTCGCCCATAGAAGTCTCCGCCCAGCGCCTGAATCGCTGCCGCCGCCAGTACGCCCTCTGGTCCGCCACCCGCACCCATTACCATATCCACACCGCTATCCGGGAAACAAGTTGCAATCGCCGGCATTAAATCCCCAGCCGGCAGCAACATGATCATCGCGCCAGTCGCACGAATTTCTTCAATCATTTTTTTATGTCGCGGACGATCCAAAATCGCTACCGAAAGCTGCGAAGGTTTCTTGTCCAATGCTTTTGCCGTAGCCAAAATATTCTCAGTCACTGATTTCTTCAAATCCACCTTGCCTCTAGCTTCCGGACCCACCGCCAATTTCCACATATAAGTTTCTTCCGCCCGCAAAAAACCATCACGCGGCGCTACTGCCAACACCGTTACCGCGCCCGCTAAACCACCTGCGCAAGCCGCTGTATTTTCCAGCGGATCAATTGCTATATCCACCTGCTCACCATTCGGATCACAGCCCACGACCTCTCCATATTCCAAACTATGAGATTTATCCAACGACCCCTCTGTCGACACAATCCGTCCCTGCATGGGAATTTCATTAAAGATACATTTAAATGCATAAACCGCTGCCCGATCGGCTGCTTTTTTGTCCCCGTGCCCGCGATACATCGCCGACAGAATCGCCGCAAACTCGGTTGCACGCGTGAACGGCTCTAAATTCGTGATAAGATCTTGCGCCATCACATCCTCCTTCAAATTTTTCCTTGAGACTTCATTGTAGCATATCTTAACCTTTAGCTTCAACTTTTACGGACAACCATAATTGTGATATAATATTAAACAATGAAATTCTCAATTATCACACTATTTCCGGAAATGTTTGCTCCAGTTCTTGACACTTCTATGCTCTGGAAAGCGCAAGAAAAAAACCTAGTAGAATTTGAACTGATCAACTTGCGCGAATTCGGCATTGGCCCCCGCCGTCAAGTCGATGATACGCCCTACGGTGGCGGCGACGGCATGCTGATGAAACCTGAACCAATCTTCGCCGCCGTTGAACATGCCAAAAAAACTAATCCAGACGCCAAAGTGATCCTTATGACTCCAAAAGGCACCATATGGTCTCAAGAACTAGCCAGGAAGTTTGCGACAGAGGAATTAGCGGAAGAGGATTTTTCGCGATGTACTTATTGTGAAAAATCCTCTTCGCTAATTTCCTACATCGTAATCTGTCCGCACTATGAAGGTTATGACGAAAGGATCTTGTCATTGGTAGATCATCAGATTTCTATCGGCAAATATATTTTAACCGGCGGGGAACTGCCAGCCATGATCGTCATTGACAGCATAGTCCGGTTAATCCCCGGCGTCCTCGGCGGCGAAACCAGCGCCGAAATCGAATCTTTCTCGGACGGAGATAATCTTGAATATCCCCAATACACCCGCCCCGAAACCTTTAAAGACATGAAAGTCCCCGACGTCCTGCTCTCCGGTAATCACGGTGCCATTGCCAAATGGCGCGAGCAAAATTCCCCCAAGACCTCCTAGGCAGTATAATAGACTGCATGGAGTTAAGTTCGCCGCTCGGTAATATTAAAGGTATCGGCCCAAAAACCGTCGAACTGCTCAACAGGGCCGGTTTTTTTACCGTCCGCGACCTGCTTTATCATTTGCCGCGTACTTACGAATCCTACGAAGGCGCCGGCCGCATCAGCGACCTGCGACCAGGTAAAGTCACTGTCAAGGCCAAAGTCAGCAGTATCAAAACCAATCGCAAACGTCGCAATCTTTCTATCACCGAAGCCATACTTAGTGACGATTCTGGCTCAGTGCGCGCCATCTGGTTTAATCAACCCTATCGCACTAACCAATTTGACCCCAACAAAACCTATTATTTCTCTGGCAATTTCGAATTTTCATACGGCCGCTATCAACTAATGAATCCATCCGCCACCCTTGCCTCAGATTATGACCGTGCCGCCGACAAATATCAGCCCGTCTATCCCGCCTGCGGCAAACTCAAGTCCACCAACTTCACCAAATTCTTTAACACCATCAAACCATTTTTTGCCCAAATTCCGGACTTACTACCGCCCGGTACCATCAAAACCCTCCGATCTGAGGCACTTTTTCAAGTTCATTTTCCCAAATCTGCCGCCGACGCCGACCAGGGCAGGGCATACCTCGCTTTTGAAGAACTTTTCTCGCTCCTTCTTGCCGGGCAATTCAATCGTGAAGAAAACCAGAAACTTCGCAGCCCCGTCATCAAATACCAGCTCGACCAGTTGAAAAAAATCATTGCCAAACTTCCTTTCAAACTTACCAATGCCCAGCGCCGTTCCACCTGGGAAATTATCCAAAATCTCGACAGTCCTATACCCATGAACCGTCTCCTCCAAGGCGATGTCGGCAGTGGCAAAACCCTTGTCGCCACTTTGTCTGCCTTCATTGCTGCCAAATCTGGCTACCAAACTGCTTTGATGGCTCCCACCGAAATTCTCGCCGCCCAGCACGCCGAAACTATTCATAGTTTTCTAAGAAGCAGCGGTCTGCACATCGCTCTCCTTACCGGCTCCACCAAAAACAAGTCCACGCTCAAAAAACAAATCCGTGACGGCCAAGTTGATCTCGTCATCGGCACCCACGCCTTGCTGACTGACGACACAATATTTCATAAATTGGGCCTGGCGATCATCGACGAACAGCACCGTTTCGGCGTCAAACAACGTCAGGCATTGCTAGCAAAGACAGATACTGAGGAAAGTGCCAAAAGAGATTCTTCACGATGTACTTATTGTGAAGAATCCTCTTTTGGCACCATTCCTCATCTTCTGTCTATGACAGCTACTCCTATACCTCGGAGTCTTCAGCTCACCGTCTTTGGCGATCTTGACATTTCTATCATCGATGAATTGCCAAAGGGTCGCCAACCCATCACCACCAAAATCATCTCGCCCAACTCTATCGACCAAATGTGGCAAGCGATCGAAAATGAGCTGAAACAAAAACGCCAGGTCTATTATGTCTGCAAGATGATCGAAGACGGTACCGAGTTATCGTCCGTCAAAAAAGAAGCCGCCAGCATCGCCAAAAAATTCCCCAACTACAAAGTTGAATATCTCCACGGCAAAATGAAATCCGCCGAAAAAGACAACATCATAGCCAAATTCACCGCCAATAAAATCAATATCCTCGTCTCCACCACTGTCATCGAAGTCGGCGTCAACGTCCCCAACGCTACCGTCATGGTCATAGCTGACGCCGATCGTTACGGACTTTCACAACTTCATCAGTTGCGAGGAAGAGTCGGGCGCGGCACCGCTGAATCATACTGTTACCTTATCAATTCCAGCTCAAGCGCTCCCACCCGCCGGCTCAAGGAAATCGAACGTTCCCAAGATGGTTTCCATCTCGCCGAAGTCGACCTTAAACTGCGTGGTCCCGGCGAAATCTATGGCTCGCTCCAACATGGCGCCCTCGACCTGCGCATTGCTTCTATCACTGATACCAAACTCATCGCCGCTGCCCGCCAGGCCGTCAATCGGTTTGCTAAAACCAAACCAAATATGCTAAAATATAAAGAGTTAGCCGCCAGCGTTCAGAAATATCAGCGACTCACAACATTGAATTAACTACAACATGTATTCATCATTAAATCTCGTCAAAAATTCTCGCCGTTCCGGCAAATTGATTGGCACCCATCAGAAACTCTGCAAAGCTTCTCGTCGCCTTTTTACTAGGGTTGCTCCCAAAAAAATCAAATTTCCTTCCGAACAAGACATCCTCTACTTCGAGGGCTCACGCGGACCGGATGGCGTCAAACGCAAGTCCCCAGGCGTAGACGAACCTTGGCACGCCATTAACCCCGACAAAAATGACGGCAAACTGATGCACGTCATCCTCGACCATCAACACAACTTGCGGGTCGCTCTCAAAAACGAAAATACTGTCCGCGCCGCTTTCGAAGCCGCTTGGCTGGCTCACGCGATTGCGGACGGACTCACCCCAGCCCATCACTATCCCTACGATGCCATCATCGACGAATTGATGGTGGATATGGAATATAAAAAAGTTTTTGGCGCTGAAATTAAAGGCATCATGCGCGGCCGCAATCTCGCTGAAGCCACTCGCAACAACTGGCTCTACTGGGGCGCCGGCGGTGTCATGAGCAAACATATTGCTTTCGAACTCGGTGTCGCCTATGTCATCGCCGCCTTGCCGCTGAAATCTCTTACCCCCAAACTGTCAAAAGTCGATCCCGCCAGCATTAATCTCAAAAAAGAATTCGAAAAATCCCTCAAAAAAGTTTCCGCCCTCGACATGTATGGCCGTTTTCTAAAAGAGGGTTGGACTACTCAGCTCGCCATCGAAGCCCGTAGTATTCTCGCCCCCGAAATCGTCCGCGTCATAACCCTAGCTTGGCTTTCCAGCCAATGAACCAACTGCGGATTATTGCTGGTATCTATGGCGGCCGCCTCATCAAAACTCCCAAAACTAACATCACTCACCCCATGGGTGATCGCGAACGGGGTGCCATCTTTAATGCTTTGCAGCACGATATCAATGACACCACTACTGTCCTCGACGCTTTTGCCGGTTCCGGCGCCATCGGACTCGAAGCCCTATCACGCGGCGCCAAACATATCACTTTCTTGGAAAATCACCCCAAAGCCACCCGCATCATCACCGAAAATGTCCTAAAGCTCAAAGTCACCGATCATGTCAAAATCATCAAAACCATCGCCGGCCTCACCGATAAATTCGACCTTATCATTGCCGATCCCCCCTATGACCATCCCCAATATGACATCATCACCCGCATCCTTAAAAAACTCAATCCAGGCGGCACTTTTGTGTTGTCCCACGACAAAAACGTCCAACCCCCTCAGTTCAAGAATCTCATGCTCATATCAGATAAAACCTACGCCGCCGCCAACATCAAAATCTACAAACACTATTGACTTTTTACCTAAAGTGTGCTATAATGGAGGAGAGTAGGCACTTGGTGCCTTTTTTGTTATAATTAATCCGTGTTTCATCCGTGCGCGAGTGGTGAAATTGGTATACACGTATGCCTTAGGAGCATATGCCTTCGGGCGTGCTGGTTCAAGTCCAGTCTCGCGCACCATCGTGGTTATGTTTACTAAAATTTACAAAAAATAGCAGGAAATTTATGTGCACTTTACGTGTAATTCGCCTGCTATTTTCAATGCTCATAATAACCCCATGGTCGAACTACGCAATGCTATAATTTTAAATAAGAAGGGTTAAAAACGATGGACGAATTGGAAATTGGAAAACAACTATTGCGAAAAATCTGTGACGATTTTGCGCTCCAAGAAGACGTGATGCAAGGTGTTGAGGGCGAATACAAACATGCATTGGCGGTCTTAAAATGGGCAGAAAAACTTTACGATGGTCCATTGCCAGCATCGCTAGCATTATCAGCAATTTTCCATGACATCGATCGCATTGTCACTCCAAAAGTCGGAGGGGGTTTTAGCGGCGACCGCAAAAGTGAGGAATACCTCCAGCACAAAAAACAACATGCACATCGTAGCGCCGAGTATGCACGCAAAATTCTGAATAATAGAAAAATGGACCCTTCATTAATCCAGCGAGTCCAGTTCCTAATCGAGCACCACGATGATAACCAGCAAAACACAATAACGAGTGACGACAAAGAGTTGCAGGCCTTGATAGCAGCAGATACATTTGCATTTTTTACCACAATCGCACCAACCCTGTACAAGGTAGAAGGCGAAAAGAGACTAAAAGATAAAATTATATTTATGTTAGGTAAATTAAATGACGAGACTAGGGTTAAACTTTGGGAGACTCCACTCGCAGAAACGCTTTTTGAACAGATAAAAAACGACTGTTTGAAAGATTATTTTTTAGCAAATAACCCTAGAGGAAAGGAATATACATATTGTCCATCATGTGCCCATAGATTAATAAATAAACAAATTGATAATCGAACACTGCGCTCCTGTCCAAAATGCCCATTTGTTTTTTGGAACAATCCTAAGCCGGTTGCCAGTATGCTTATTGCACGAGATAAAAAAATTCTGATGGTGCAACGCGCTCAAGCGCCCTTATTGGGACATTGGTGTCTGCCTGGCGGATACGTCAGTTATGGCGAACAGCCACAGGATACTGCCATACGCGAAACCAAAGAAGAGACGAGCCTCGATACGGAAGCTGGTCATTTAGTGGGGGTATATTCAATTGATAATGATCCAAGAGGTTTTAATATAGATATTATTTACTCTGGGTCCATTGTCACCGGGACAATTGCCCCTAACGATGAAGTAAGGTGTTGTAAATATTTCCACGTTGATGATTTACCCAAACAAATAGCATACAGGCACAGAGAAGCTATTAAAGATTGGCTTTCAGAACAAAACTGATAGGCGCACCAAATCACATTTAGCTGCCCAAAATTAAAATCCCCCGTTACAGGGGATTTTTTGTACCTACTCGCCACTTTCAACAGTGAGATAACCTCGTTGATTGTGATTAAAGAACCATCCAGACACTATGGTGCCGTCTTCGAGCTGACTAACGCTGCTCCTGTAGGGATCCTGGCACGCAGTGCCCTTAAATTTGATGATGTTGTCATCAGGCTCCATCACCAAATCATCACGAGCAACCCGGACAAATTGGCTGCTCATTTGTGCGCCGTACGCCATCCAACAACTGTAGATACCGAGAGTGTCGGGCGGAAATAACGCCAATTGCTCAGCAATAATCAGCGGTGCCGGAACCGAAAAGTATCCGACACAAAACGGATCACCTCTGCCCACAGCTCTTTTAGCGGCCTCATAGCCGCCAACAGAATAGATCTCATAAATACTCAAAGTGCTACCCCCTTGTTGTCAAGATGTTCTAATTATATCATATTTTGCGTATATTGTACAAAAACACAATGTGTTACACTATAAGCATGAACGTCATAGAAGCAAACAACTTAGTCAAAAAATTCGGTTCAGTCACGGCCCTAAACGGCCTCGATTTGACCGTCCATAAGGGGGAGATACATGGTTTTCTGGGACCCAACGGAGCTGGTAAGTCTACCACTATCCGCATCCTCCTAGGATTACTCAAAAAAACTAGCGGCAACGTCGAGCTGTTCAATAAAGACCCTTGGTCCGAACCCGTGCAATTGCATCGTAAGCTCGCTTACGTCCCTGGCGAAGTCAATTTCTGGCCCAACCTCACTGGCGGCGAGATCATCGATATTCTAGGTGAGTTACGCGGCGGGCTGCACGAAGAGCGCCGCAAACACCTGATCAGGCGTTTCCAACTTGACCCTGCCAAAAAATTTCGCACCTACAGCAAGGGTAATCGCCAAAAAGTCGCTCTCATTGCCGCTTTGGCCAGCGAAGTCCCACTCTATATTATGGATGAACCTACCAGCGGCCTTGATCCATTGATGGAAAACACCTTCCAGGAAGAAATCCGCGAACTTAAAAAAGCTGACAAAACTATTTTCCTCTCTAGCCACATTTTGTCAGAGGTCGAAGCTCTCTGCGACCGCGTTACCATCATCCGCGACGGTAAAACTGCCGCCGTCTACACTCTGGCCGAACTCAAAAAAGAACACGCTAATCTCAAAAAAGTCTTCCTCGAAGAGTACGGAGAAAAATAATGTTCACCGGACTTTTTCCACTCATTAAACTAATTCTTCGGCGTGACCGCGTCAAGCTCCCCATCTGGATTTTCTGTTTTACCGCCTTCCTGCTTCTCATGCTGCCGCTCCTGCATGAAATGTATGGCGATGCCGCCAGTCTCAACACCCTGTTCGAAACCTTTTCTGCCAACGCCGCCGGCATTTTTCTCACCGGCGTGATGGACTCGCCCACCTTTGGCGCCCTTATGACCATCGAGACTCTACTCTGGTGGGGCCTCGCCATCGCCTTCCTCAACATCTTGCTTATTGTCCGCCACACCCGCCAAAACGAAGAAATGGGCGCCCAAGAACTGATTCAGTCTTGCCGCGTGGGCCGCAGCACCAGCTTAGTTGCGGTGCTCATCATCGCCTTTCTGACTAATCTCATCATCACCGTTGCTCTCGGCATCGGCATGTCAATTCTCAACTACGACTCCTGGAGCACCGGACAAGCCTGGCTCTACGCCATTACTATGGGTCTGTTTGGCATGGTCTGGGCCGCCATCACTGCTATTATCGTTCAGCTTGTCGATAGTGCTCGTTCTGCTGTCGGCATGATGGCTGGCATCCTAGGGTTCGCTTTCCTCCTGCGCGGTGTCGGGGACTTCATGGGCAGCCCCAATGCTGCCGGCATCATCCAGCCCAAATGGTTCAGTAATCTCACTCCATTTGGTTGGGCCCAATCTACTCGCGCCCTCACCCATCCCGACTGGCTGCCTATTCTCATACCTATTATTTTTATTATCGTGGCCGCATCTGTCGCTTTCTTCCTCATGCACAAACGCGACGTTGGTGCTGGCATTTTCCCCTCTCGCAAAGGCCGCAGTCGTGCTAGCCATTTTCTCAAAACACCTGTCGGTCTAGCTTGGTATATCCAAAAGAAAACCTTTATTGGTTGGTTCGTTGGCATAAGCGTCTTCATAGCCGTGATCGGTGCGCTCGTATCCGAAATGAGCAGTGTTTTTGACGCCAATGAAACTGTTCGGCAATTGATCGAATCCATTGGCGGTACCGGCGCCCTCATCCCAGCCTTCCTCTCCACCATGCTGGCACTCGCCGTCATTGCCGTCTCTGGTTATACAATTCAGGGCCTCAACAAACTTCGCAGCGAAGAGGCCAGCGGCTATCTTGAAAATGTGCTTGCCACCCATCTCTCCCGTATCAAATGGCTCTTTACCCACGTCGGCATTGTCCTTTTCTGCGGCGCATTGCTGCTTGCATTGTCCGGCGCCATCATGTCCATCACTGCCAACATCGGCACAGAATACAACATCAATGTTTTAGACTATGTCCTTGCTGCCTTATCTTATTTCCCCATGGTATTAGTTTTCGCCGGTGCCTATGTCCTGCTTTTCGGTCTAATCCCGCGCGCTGCTGCCACCATCGTTTGGGTCTACTACGGCTTTTTGGCCTTTGCCACTTGGGTTGGACCAATGATCGGTCTGCCGCAATGGATCATGGGCATATCACTCATGGAACATTTTGCCGCCGTTCCAGCCGATAATCTCAACATCGCTCCGCTTATTGTCTGTTCAGTTGTCGCCATAGCAGCCATCATCACTGGCACCATTACTTGGCGCAACCGTAACCTCACTACCAGCTAAAACCGTCCTTTTTTATGGTCTTGCGGACTTAAAATCGGTTATGTTAAACTAGATACAAAGCAAAAAAGAGGGTGGAATTGAATAAAATTGCCAAACATCTCAATCAACATATTGCCGGCGCCGTCTATGGCGAACTTCCGGTGCTTGATGGCTATGCCACCGATCGCTCGATTCTCAAAATTCGCCCCAAAGTTGTCACTGTTCCTAAAACCACCGGCGACATCCGCAAGCTCGTCCGCTTCGCCAATCAACTTGCACTCAAGAATTACAAACTCCCCGTCACTGTGCGCGGCAGCGGCCTAGATAAAACCGGCGCAGCTATTGGGCAGGGCATGATCATTTCCATGGAAGATATGAATCTCATCAAAGAAATTGATCCTCGTCAACGTCTTGTCCGTCTTCAAACTGGCGTCACTTTAGGCACACTCAACGCTGCTCTTTCTCTGCATAATCTCGTCCTGCCAGTTTCCGGCGATCCCAATCAAACCATTGGCGGCCTGCTCGCCAATGATTACGTCGGCACGCTTGCCAGCAATCACGGCACTATCGCTTCCCACGTCATCCAAGCCGAAGTAATTTTGAGTAATGGCGATGTTATTCAAACTGAACGCCTCAAACCGCGGCGCCTCAATAAAAAGAAAGGCGTATCTGGGTTTGAAGGAGAGCTCTATCGTCAACTCGATAGTTTCCTCTCTGACAATGCCGATGCCTTCACTAATATTAGTAAAAACACCCGAGCTGGCTACACCACCATCCCGCAAATCAAGGCCAAAAATGGCTCCCTTGATCTTTTACCTGCCTTCTTTGGCTCGCAAGGCACACTTGGTATCATTACCGAAATTATTCTCAGTTGCGAATTATCTTCCGGAGCTCCCCAATACTTCGTCACTTCCTTCGCCAATGCCGGGACTGCCCTTAGTTTTATCGATCGCGCTGCTAGTCTTCATCCCGGCGAAGTCAATATCTATGATGCCACTCTCTTTCACGAAGCGCTAAACTCTGGCAAAAAATTCCGCCCGCTCAAAACCTTACCCGAGAACGGCGTTATCGTCAGTATTACCGTGGATGACCCCAATCGCCGCCGCCGTGCCAAAAAACTCAAAAAATTGACCGCCCTCCTCAATAAAACTACCCGTGCCGTAGTTAGCAATGACGAAAATTTCGCGGACTTCATGGAGTTAAATTCTGTTTTGTCCGTCTACCTCAACAACCCATCCCGCGCCGTTCGTACTCCTATCACTGATGACGCCTTTATCCCAGCCAAAGAGCTCAAAAAATACTTTGAAGGTATTACCGAGCTCGAGAAAAAACATGACATCAGCCTACCTGTCTTTGGCTCAGTTTTAACCAACAATTATTCTGTTCGCCCCGAAATTGACCTTTCTTCAGTTGCTGGCCGCCAGTTCGCCCTCGCCTTCATGCGCGAGTACAACGAATTAGTCATTTCCTGCGACGGCTCGCTCGCCGGCGGTTCAGCCGAAGGTCGCCTCAAAGCTGTCTTTGCCAATACTTATCTCAGCCCGGAACTCAAGAAACTTTATCAGGAGTTCAAAGACGTTTTTGACCCCAATCATATCCTTAACCCCGACATCAAACAGAACGCCAACTTGCGCGCCGTTGTCCGCGCCATGCGCACCTCATACACTCCAGGTATCATCAAAGAGTAAATTTATGGTATAGTGTAGTGTATGAAAAATACACTCACTAAACACGCTACATCAGCAGAAATCGCCGTCACTTTAAACAAAAGCGATTTAGAATCTGCCCGTTTAAAAGCCCTTGCTCGTCTTGCCGGTAATCTCAAAATAGCCGGTTTTCGTAAAGGCAAAGCTCCCGCTAACGTTGTTGAAAAACACGTCGATGCCAACGAATTAGCTAGTCAAACCCTAGATATCGCCGTTCGCACGGTTCTACCCAAGCTTTTCTCGTCCAACAAAATTCAACCTATTTCCGTTCCGCAGGTTGATATCACCAAGTACGTACCTGGAGAGCTGGCCGAATTTATCGTCAAGTCTGACATTATGCCAGAAATCAAACTTGGCAATTACCGAAAGCTAAAGGCCAAAAAACCAGAAGTTAAAACTAAAACCGCCGACGTCAATGAAATTCTCGAGCGCGTCGCCAAAGGTTTTGCCGAGAAAAATGTCGTCAAACGCAAAGCTAAACTTACCGACGAAGTCGTAATTGATTTTATTGGCAAAAAAGACGGTATTGCTTTCAAGGGCGGCACCGCCAAAGATTTCAAATTAGAACTCGGTTCCGGTCAGTTCATCCCTGGTTTTGAAGAAAGCGTAGTCGGCCATGAGTCTGGCGACAAATTTGACGTCAAACTCACTTTTCCCAAAGATTATCACAACGAAGAGCTGGCTGGCGCCAAAGCCGTATTTGAAGTCCTGCTCAAACAAGTCAACGAGGTTAAAATTCCCAAAATCGACGACGAATTAGCCAAAAAAGCCGGCACCTTCAAAACTCTCGCAGAATTCAAAGCTGATATTAAAAAGAATCTTGCTGCCCAAAATAACCAACGTGTCGAAGAAAAATATAAAGATGATCTCGTGCTGGAGTTAGCCGCCAGTAGCCAAGTAGAAGCCCCCGAAACTCTCGTCGCCGACCAAGTCCGCTTCATCCGTGAAGATTTCGAACGCAACCTCCAATCTCGCGGCACTACTTTCGAAGATTTCTTAAAAGATTCCAAAAAAACCGAAGATAGCTGGAAAGACGAGGCCAATCAAATTGCCATCAACCGCGTCAAAGCCATGTTGGTCCTCCAAGCTTTAGCTGACGAGCTAAAAATCGAAGTCGCCGACCAAGAAGTCAAACAAAAACTCACCCAGCTCAAAGATGTTTACCAAAAAGATCCCAACGCCCTTAAGCAGCTAGAGGATCCTCGCGTCGAATCTGACATCAAGAATCGTCTTCGCGTTGAAAAGACCCTCGACGCACTGGTCAAAGCTAACGCTTAAATGGTATAGTTTAAACATGACGCTCTTCTCAAGATTCAAAAGACGCTTCTATTTTGCCTTTGCTAATTATTTCAAATTCCTCGCCAACATCTCGCTTCGCAAATGGCGCCCGCGCATCATTGCCGTCACCGGTTCTGTCGGTAAAACTACCATGCTTAATCTCATCGAATCGCAGCTTGGCCCCAAAGCCCATTTCTCCCACAATGCCAACAGCGCCTATGGTATCGCCTTCGATATCCTCGGACTTAAAGGTATTACCGGCACCAAACTATATTGGATCTATCTATTTATCGCCGCACCTCTGCGCGCCGTTTATTACCATCATCGCGAAAAGTTTTACATCGTCGAAATTGATGGCGAGCGTCCCCATGAAACCGAATTTGTTGCCAAATGGCTCAAACCCGAAGTCACCATTTGGGTCAGTCTTGGCCTCACGCACGCTGTTTTTTATGAACAAGAAGTCAAAAAGGGCCACTTCGCTTCCTACGAAGATGCCATTGCTCATGAATTCTCCATGCTTCCTAAATACACCCAAGCTCTAACCCTAGTCGATGCCGAAAACGAACTCATGCGTGACACCACTAAGGACGTTTCCTCAGTCGTTAAAAAACTCAATAAAAGTGCCATTACCAAGTATTCCGTTACGCCCACCTCCACCGAATTTACTATTGGTAAAAAAATCTTCAAATTTGCTTATCCCATGCCCCGCGATGTCGGTATCCAGTTAGTTATGTTGGTTGAATTGATGCGATATCTAAAACTCCGCATTGACTACGACCTATCTGACTTCGTCATGCCGCCCGGTCGCAACAACCCGTTAGAGGGTAAAAATGGTCTGCGCATTATCGATAGCAGCTACAACGCCCACCTTGTCAGTATGGCATCAATTCTGGACATGGCCAGCAGTCTCAAGGTCCAGCATAAATGGTTAGTCATTGGCGACATTATTGACCAAGGTACGCTTGAAAAAGCCGAGCACGAAAAACTGGCCGGCCTCATCAAAGACGTGGCTCCGGAGCGAGTTGTTCTGGTTGGCCGTCGTACTGCTGAATATACCTACCCGCTTCTAAAAGATGAAATGTCAGTTGTCAGCTTCCAAAAACCTCAAGAAGCTCTCAAGTATCTACAAAAACATCTTACAGGCAAGGAGACCGTCATCTTCAAAGGCAGCCAATATCTGGAGTGGATTATCGAAAAATTGCTCAACGACCCATCAGACGCAGCACTGTTAGCGCGTCAAGACGCCGCCCATCGTCGTCGTCGCAAAGATTGGGGGTTAGTATGAAATTATATATCGTGCACGGCTGGACTTATGACGCCTCCCCATGGGAAAAGCTTGTCAAATTATTAAAAGAACAGGGAATTACTGCCGAACTCCTATATGTTCCTGGCCTCACCGAACCAAGTAGCCGCGTCTGGACCATCAGAAATTATGTTAGCTGGGCCAATCACAATATCCCGGATGGCGCCATCGCCCTCGGCCACAGCAATGGCGGACGTATCTTACTCAACCTGCTCAGCGCCAATCCCGACAAGCTTAAAGGCGTGATCCTGTTAGACTCTGCTGGTGTTTATGAGCGTTCCTTCAAGCGCTCAACTTTGCGTGTAGTTGCCAAAATTTTCGCCCCGCTCAAGCACATTGGGCCTCTGCGCAAATTATTCCATAAATTTATTGGCGCTTCCGATTACGACAAAGCTCCCAAAAATATGAAGAAAACCCTCCATAACATGATCACATCGGACAAGCAACTCGATGTTTCCAAAATTACCACGCCCACCCAAATTATCTGGGGCGCAGCAGACACCATCACCCCACTCAGACAAGGCGAGAAGCTACATAGGCTAATTAAGGGATCAAAACTGACCATTAAACAAAATTGGCCGCACTCTCCGTATCTCAAAACTCCAGAAGAGCTAGCTAAAGTCATCAAAAAATCTTTCGAGGAACTTAACACATGATTTTCCTGTCTTTTGCGCCAGAATTTAACTTTTCTCGCGCCATTAGGCACTTGCTTACCATCGGCTCCAAGAAACACTCCGCCAAGCTTAAAGAAGAACTGCAAAATCGTTATCAAGGCACCCATGTCCAACTTTTTCATAATGGCCGCACTGCCTTGTCCGAAGCCATCAAAGCTATCGTGCCCAAAGGTAGTCACATCGTCGTCAACGGCCTAACTTGCTACGCTGTTCATCAGGCTGTCAAAGCTGCCGATTGCAACCCCATCTACGTCGACATCAATAGCCAAGACTTCAATTTTGATATCAACCAACTCAGCCTCACCCTCTCGGAGGATCCAAAAATCAAAGCTATCATCATCCAAAATCATCTTGGTCTAGCAGCCGATATCGTATCTATCGAAAAACTAGCCGAAAAATATGGTCTCATCATCATCGAAGATCTCGCCCACTGTGCTGGCTCGCACTACGCCGACGGCAGAGAAATGGGCACCGTTGGTGCCGTTGCCGCTTTATCTTTTGGCAAAAACAAATCCATTGACACTACCGAGGGCGGTGCGCTTGTTATACGTGAGACAGCATCGGCTTTGGGGGTAAAACCTGCTAAAGCGAAGAGTCTTCGTCCTGTGACGACAGGCGAAGTAGGAGGGACCGTTGCCCGTGACGACGGGCCAACGCCCATCCGTTCTTCGCGAAGGCAGGTTTTACCACGAATCGCTGATCGCGCTCGTGATCGCATTTATCCCATCACCGGTTGGTTAATCCGCAAAACTTACGGCATCGGACTCGGTAAAGCCATCGCTTCTTGCGCCTTCAAGACCGGCGCTATCGTTCGTTCTGCCGAAGGCGACGTCAACCCGCGTCTCCGTCCTGCTCACTGGCAGGCCAAACTCGCCCTGCGACAACTTAGAGAATTGAACCAAACTGCCAAAATCCGCGCCCAATTCGCCGCCCAATACGGCTATCCCAAAACCTCATCCATCATCCGCATCCCATTTTTAGTTAGTGGACGCAGTGTGTTGCTAAAAACCCTTCAAACTCACGGCATCCACCTTAACGATTCATGGTACGACATCCCTGTCTCACCCAAACGCTATTATCATAAAGTAGATTTTCCCGAAAAATCTTGCCCAGTTGCCAGTCGCGTTGCCAGCCAAATGCTCAACCTGCCGCTCTTACCGAAGAACAAGCTCAAGCCCGCCCTCGAAATCATCCAGAAAGCGATCTTAACATGAAAACACCCATGATTCTCGAAACCATTACCCCAGAAAAACTCAATAAGTTCATCATCGCCAAACACCCTGAAGCCAATTTCCTGCAATCCAGCAGTTGGGGCAAAGTTTACGAACTTACCGGAGATCAAGTCCATTACCTCGGCCTGATCGAAAACGACAAATTGGTTGGCGTCTGTCTCGCCATTGTTAAACCAGCTAAACGTGGACGTTATCTTGAAATTCCTGGTGGTCCCCTCATCGACTGGGAGAGCTCTAGTCAAGTCAAAGCCACTTTTAAGTCTCTCAAACAGCTCGCTGCCAAAGAAAATTGTGTCTTTATTCGTATCCGACCCAATATTCCAGATACTGCCGAAAATCAAAAGATTCTCAAACAAAATGATCTCCATCCATCCCCCATGCATCTTCATGCGCAGCACACCGTCGTTATTGATCTTACTAGACCCGAAGACCAGCTCCTAGCTGACATGCGCCGTCAGACCCGCTACGAAGTGCGTCGCGCCAGTAAACTTAACATCAAAGTTACCAGCTCATCTGAAACCGCCGCTTTCAAAGAATTCTACCAAGTCCAACTTGCCACCGCTAAGCGTCAAAACTTCATCCCTTCATCTGAAGCTTTTATCATCGCTCAGCACGAAGCCTTCCAAAATCAAGCCAAAATCTACAAGGCCGAACTAGATGGCAAAGCCCTCGCCTATGGCCTAATCCTTCTCCAAGCACCAGAAGCCATCTACCACGAAGCCGCTTCCACCCCAGAAGGCTTACATCTCCCCGGCGCTTACGCTCTGCAGTGGCAAGTTATCCAAGATGCCAAATCCCTAGGTCTCAAACGCTACAATCTTTTCGGTATTGCTCCGCCCGGACAACCGCATCATCGCTATGCAGGCGTTACTACTTTTAAGACTGGCTTCGGCGGCACAGAAGTCAATTATCTACCTGCCCACGATCTCGTTGTCGATCCCGTCAAATATCAAATTACCAAAATGATTGAAATTATGCGCAAAAAAAAGAGGAACCTCTGATGCAAATTATCGATGCCGCTAACCAAAAACAATGGGATGATTTCATCACTAGTCATCCAGAATCTAATTTTCTCCACTCCTGGGCTTGGGGGCAGTTTCACCTCTCGCGTGGCAAAACTATCGTCCGCCGCCTTGCAATTGAAAACGACCAAATCGTAGCTGCTTACACCGGCCAGGTCGAAACCGCCAAACGCGGCCGTTATCTTGCTATTGCCGGCGGTCCTATCCTCGATTGGACCAACCAAGCTCTCGTCAAAACCGTCTTCGATGATATCGCTCAACAGGGCGGGGCAAACCACTGTGTTTTTGTCCGCATCCGCCCCCAGCTCGAAGAAAGTCAAAAATCCGAACAGCTTTTTAAAGATCTTGGGCTCAAACCCGCCCCCATTTACCTTTCTGTCGAATACGCCGGCGTGCTCGATCTGCACAAAACCGAAGAGGAAATTCTCGCTAACGCTTCCCAGCGCCTTCGCCGTGCCATCCGCAAAGCTGGAAAAAACAACATCACCATTTCCACCAGCACTGACCCCAAAGATATCCACGAATTTTATCAAATTCAACTCGAAACTGCCCGCCGCCACGACTTCGTCTCCTTTTCAGAAGATTTTCTCACCAAACAGTTTACCGCTTTCGCCGCCAACAGCCAGGTCAAACTTTATACCGCCAGATACGAAAATCAAATTCTCGCCCAAAATTTCATCATTTTCTACGGCCCAGAAGCTTCTTACCATTACGGCGTCTCCACGCAGCTTGGCACCCAGCTCTCCGGCGCTCCACTCCTGCACATGCAAGCCATGCGCGACGCCCGTGAGCAGGGCATTATCCGCTACAACTTCTGGGGCATTACGGCAGAAGACGATATCAAGCATCGCTTCTACGGTGTCAGCCAATTCAAACGCGGCTTCGGTATCACCGAGCTCAAATATCTCCACGCCCACGACCTTATCCTCAAGCCCGCCCCCTACAAGCTTAATCATCTTATTGAAACTGCCCGCCGCCGCACCCGCCACGTCTAACCAAATTACCCATTGAAAAACCCAACAGCGCCCTATATAATCATAAGCAGTAAAAACTGGAGGTATTCTTGTGAAGATAAAACAACCGGCGAAGCCGCAGAAATCAGCAAAGTCAAAGAAAAAAACTGTAACTAAGCGCAAATATGTCGAAAGCCACTGGGTGATTTTCGCCCTTCAAGGTATTATTGCTCTCCTTGCTGGCGCCTACCTCATGTTCACCAACAACAGTAGCGTCAATCACCTCGTCATTACCGTCGGTTCCGTCCTGATCGGCCTAGCCATCATAGAGGTTTTCAATATTATTATTCGCCGCCGCCGGCAGCACGGTTGGGGTATCCCGCTCGCCGTCGCCATCTTCGAAGCCGCCGTTGGTACCACCATGATTCTCGCCAGTGATCAAAGTCACATTGTCCATATCGCTCTCCTCGCCGGTTACACCCTAGTTCGCGGTGTCGCCTCTATCTTCATTGGTTTTGTCAGCTTCACTAATATGACCAACCGCTTCTTTTGGGTGGCCTGCGGTATGGTCGGCTGTATCATCGCTTTCATTATCTTTGCCGACGCCGGTCTCAGTGAAACTACTTTCGTCAAAATCTTCGGTACTTTCCTCATGGTGCTTGGTCTCACTAATGTCTTCTTTGCTATCCACTCTCGCGACGAACTAAAAAAAGCCAAATAAATGGGCCTGCTCAGTAACCCTACCCGCCAGCTTGAAAAGTATTTTTCTCGCCACCCCAACGTCAAAACTATCGTTGTCGCCGGCTCATTTGGCCGTACCTCCGCTTTTCGCGCTCTCGGTCAAATTCTCGGCCAAGCTTATACTGTCACAATGGGTGTTAACCGCAACATCCCCGACATCCCCGACATTGTCTTACTTGACTTTAATTCTGTATCCAATTTTCCCAATATTACTCCCGACTTCACCGTCATCACCTCTGTTGCGCAAAGTCAAAGCGCAGGTCAAACCTCCGAAGCCAAAGCCTATTTTGACCTCGCCAATCGCTCTCGTCATGTCCTGATTAATCGTGAAGATGTTCCTTCTGAATATGTCAAATTCCTCACCAATTCCAACATCACCACCTACGGTGACGAACTCCCTGCTAACTTCTATTTTGAAAATCTCGACGAAAACCTGCATGGCCAAACCGGTAATTTCGTTAATCCGGAAGGCCAGCGCATCCACGTCCATGTCAATTTACTCGGTGGCCATAACCTTCGTCCTGTCGCCATGGCCGTCGCCATTGCACACTTTTTCGAAGTTCCGCCCGAAAAAATCATTGCCGGTGTCGAAAGTCTCCATCCTCTTCCCGGGCATATGTCCGTCGGTCGCGGCACCAACGGCTCCATTATTATTGACGATAGCGCCGACACTTCCGTCCTCTCCACGCAACTTTCCCTACGCACCATCTACGCGCTCGACGCTCCTTCGCGCATCCTCATCACCGGCCCATTTGACCCAGCCATCACTATAGACAAGAATCTCATCTCTGAAGTCATAATTATCGACCCCAAAGCTCCGCCCCAGCCCGATCCTATTTTCAAAATTTTTGCCACGCAGCTCGACGCTCTCGAATACCTAGCTACTCGCCTTGAACCCGATGGCATAGTTCTTCTCGAGTATCATCTCCCAGACATCACTATTTCCAAAATCCTTTAATTGTGTTAGAATAATCGGAACCTAAGGGGGTGGTTCCTTAAGATTGCTCCAAAATTTTTCAGAAAGGATGTGATAGGATTGTCCGGTCACGTAAAATGGCATCGCGATATGAAGTCAACTCATACGCTGATTGCTCCCCAGATGTCGCCCATCCATTTTCGACTACTGGAACAGCTTTTTAGAGACATCGGCTTCAAGTTCGAAATCATCAAAAAAGTTACTCCCGATGCCATTAATTGTGGCCTGCGCTGCATCAACAATGACATGTGTTATCCGGCAATTCTAACTGCCGGATCTGTAGTTGAAGAAACTCTCAGGCGCGACGCTGATAACCCCGACCAAAACTACGCCATTATTATGACGCAGACTGGCGGCGGTTGCCGCGCTTCGCAGTATGTCAGCGCCATCCGCCTCGCCCTCCAAAAGCAAGGCCGCACCGACATCCCAGTTGTGCCGCTGGCCTTTGTGCCTGGCGGTGATGAAAAGTGGAACCAGTTAGGACTAAAAGTCCGCGATTTAAGACATGCGCTTTACGCAATCTTGCTTGGTGATGTCATGATGACCTACCTGTACCAAACCAGACCGTACGAGGTTAATCCTGGCGAATCTGATGGTTTAGTAGAAAATATCAGCAGACAGCTTTGCGATATCGGGTTCAACGACATGGACGACGATATCTTTATGGATCTCGTTCAAACCATCTCGGACAAGTTCTCGCTCGTCGCAGTTCACGCTGCGCCCAAGCCCAAAATTGGCATCGTCGGTGAAATTTTACTCAAATATCATCCCGACGCCAACAATAATTTGGTCGATATCATCGAAAGCGAAGATTGTGAGGCCGTAGTTACACCGATCATCGACTTTTTCCTCTACTGTTCATCCGGTCCTATCTTCCAGCGTAAGCTTCTGGCTCGTCCTCCGTGGCAGGCCATACTTACCAAATTTCTGGTAGACTTTGCCGAAAAACGCAAAACCATGATCAACGAAATTTGTGGTTTTCACTGGCCCAGCATCTACGATCTGAGTAGAAAGGTTGCAGCTGATGATGATTCCGACGAGATCATCTCCCTCGCCAATTCCATGGGCGAAGGCTGGCTCCTGCCCGCTGAAATCGTAGATCTGATCCAGCATGGTTGTCCGCATGTTATTATCGCCCAGCCATTTGCTTGTCTGGGCAACCATGCCACCGGCGAAGGTACGCGCGCACCAATCACAGAGCGCTACTGGCATTCCCAGATTCTTAGCGTCAACTATGACCCCGGTGCTAGTGCCACTAATCAGTTGAATCGCATCAAGCTTTTCGCTCACGACGCCAAGCAGTATCATGAAAAACATCGAGCAACACCCTAAACAAACCCCCGACTATTGAAAAAATCGGGGGTTTATTTTATGATATAACCCAGTTCTTTAAAAATTTGAAAAAGGAGGGAAAATCCATGAACTCTTGTAGGGTTGGACTCGACATCGGGTCAACTACTATCAAAATCGTGGTACTCGACGCAGCAGATCAAATTCTGCACAAACGTTACGAGCGTCACGGTGCCGATGTGGGGGCCACCCTGCATCGTCTCATTACCGAGGCCGAGCAGTTGTTCGACGGTATAGAAATTACCGTCAGTATGACCGGTTCCGGCGCCCTATCTCTTAGCGAAGCACTCAGTATTAACTTCATCCAAGAGGTCAACGCGTCCGAACTAGCAATTCGCCGCTTTAGTCCAGAGACTGATACAGTGATTGAGCTCGGCGGCGAAGACGCCAAGGCCATCTTCATCTACCCGGATAAAGTTGGCTACGAGATGAACGACACTTGCGCCGGTGGTACTGGCGCCTTCATTGACCAAATGGCATCTTTGCTCGACACTGATGCCGATGGTCTCGACGCCCTGGCCAAATTGGCCACCAAAACTCACGGTATTGCCAGTCGTTGTGGCGTTTTTGCCAAGTCCGACATTCAGCCCATGATCAACAGTAGTGTTCCGCAATCGGAGATTGCTGCCAGCATCTTCCTGGCTGTTGCCAACCAAGTCATTGGTAACCTAATGAAAGGCAAAAAAGACCGCTGTCATCACGTCACCCTGCTGGGCGGCCCGCTAGCTTTTACTAGCGAGTTGCGTCATGCCTTCAGAAAGCGTCTGCCCGATGCCGAAGTTGTCTGCCCCGAAAATGCCGAATTTTACATCGCATTAGGTGCCGCTTTAGCATCAGAAAAAGCACCGTCCACCTCATTGCATAAAATTCTCGAAAGCATCGAGAAGGCACCAGCTCTCAAGGTTGGCTTGCCGCGCCTCAAACGTCTTTTTGCCGATGAATCAGAACGTGCAAATTTCCGACGCAACCACAAAACCAAAATCGTCCACGCACAAGTCGCGAATCAGGAACCATTGTTCCTGGGCATCGACGCTGGTAGCACCACCTTCAAGGCGGCGCTCATCAACGAAGACAGACAAATTGTCTGGTCACACTACGACTCTAATCGAGGCAATATCAACGAGCGCATTGAGCGTACCAAACGACAGCTTACTGGCTACAATATTGTCCACTCCGTCGCCGTCGGCTACGGCGAAGATCGCATCATCAAAAGCGGACTCGCTAATTCCGGCGAAGTTGAAACCGTCGCCCACCTCACTGCCGCTAAATTCTTGAATCCCAAAGTCGATTTTATTCTCGACATTGGCGGTCAAGACATGAAAGGCATTTGGGTGAAAGACGGTGTAGTCAGCAAGGTTCAACTCAACGAAGCTTGTTCTTCCGGCTGCGGCTCTTTCATCGAAACCTATGCTAAACCACTTGGTCTCACTATGGATCAATTCGATGACCTGGCCTGCAGCAGCACTTCACCAGTAGGATTGGGTACTCGTTGCACAGTCTTCATGAACAGCGGCATCAAGCAAGCTCAAAAAGAGGGCATCCCGCTTTCCGACATTGCTGCCGGGCTGTCCTATTCAGTCGTCCACAATGCACTCTATAAGGTTTTCCGTGTTAATTCTGCCGAAGATCTTGGGCGTAATATCGTTGTACAAGGCGGCACGTTCCTAAATGACAGCATCCTGCGCGCTTTCGAACTGGAAGTCGGCGCAACTGTCATCCGACCTGAAATTGCTGGATTGATGGGAGCTTTTGGCGCCGCACTGCTCGCTCATAAGCGTGCACACAATCCCAAACTCATCCCCAAAATCGTCAGCCACACCGAAGAATTACCCAATCTCTATGAGACCAAGCTCAATCTTCTCGTGAATCGTCACTCAGAAGATTATTGGCCAAGTCACGATGAACCCCTTGCGCCCCATAACATCATCGGTATCCCTTTGGCGCTCAATATGTTCGAAAATTACCCATTCTGGCATGCTTTCTTCAGCTCGCTAGGCTATCGAGTCATACCGTCGCAAATCAGTGACAAGACCACTTACCAAAAAGGCATCGACACCATTTTTAGCGGCATGGTTTGCTATCCGGCAAAACTCTTGCACGGGCACATCATCGATCTCATTGACCGCGGCGTCAAGCGTATTTGGATGCCTCTGATCAAATGGGAGCTGGCCGAAAAAGATCAAAAGAAACATTTCAATTGCCCAGTTGTCATGGGTTACCCCCACGCCGTCAAGCAAAATATGCCGATTATCAAGGCATCTGGAGCCACCATGTTCACCGATCCATTACCTTATGATAAGCCCCGTGCCTTACTCAAGCACCTGATAGCATTGCCGTTCGTAGCCGACCATGATCGTTGGCGCATCAACAGGGCATTCAAAAATGCCCAAGCTGCCGACCGACAGTTCAAACAAGCCATGCACAACGCGGGTAAAACCGCGCTCAAGTACTTGGCCGAACACGATGTACGCGGCATTGTCTTGGCTGGACACCCCTATCATATCGATCCCGAAGTCAACCACGATATCCCCAAGATGTTGAACAGTCTCGGTGTCGCTGTATTGACAGAAGACAGCATCGCGCATTTGACTGAAAATGGCCAACTCAGAGTTTCCAATCAATGGGTTTATCACGCCAGATTATATCGCTCCGCTCGTTTTGTCGCCCAGCATGCCAATTTGGACCTGATCCAGCTCGTATCATTTGGTTGCGGCCTAGATGCTGTCACCAGTGACCAAGTCCAAGAGATTCTGGAAGCCGCTGGCAAAATCTACACCCAGCTCAAAATCGATGAGATGAGTGATAGCCGTCCCGCGCGCATCCGTGCTCGCACCCTCCTGTTCGCGCTTCGCGAACTCAACGCCCTTTAATTCTAAGCCATCTGCACCCGCAGGTGGCTTTTTTTGCATTTTATAAACCGCCCATGCTAAAATAATCCCATGAGGAGTATGGGAGGAAAATGGATAGGGAGGGAGGGCAGTAAAAGAAATGTAATCATATCAACTCTTTGTTTTGCAGTCGCCTTTACGGGAGCCTTTTTTATTGGTAGACACTTACTGAGCGGCGGAAACGCCCTAGACCTCAATACCGACGATCAAGCCACCGGCGGCTACGATATCAGCGTCAATGTCGGCGAGCATATCGTCGTCGAACCAGAGCCTGTATTTATTTCTCTAGCTCTTTTTAATCTTGATTCTGATCAGACGCTAAATATTCCATTGATTGCCATGCCGGGCGGAGCCGTCAGCAACCGCAATATGCAAGTATCAACTTCCACTACCAATCGCTATGGTTATACCCTCATGATCGAAGGTACAGAGGATTTGACCGGTCTAAACGATAGCAATAATATTATTTCTGCTACAACCGGAACTATTGCTGCACCAGAATTATTAGCTGCTGATACGTGGGGGTTCGCCATCAATCGCCGTACTGGAGGATATATCGGCAATGGTTTTAACCTCAGCTATACTCAAGAAACCAGCCGCCCCATTGGTCACAGTGTTACCAAATGGGCTGCAATTCCGGATACTGCTACGCCCATCCGCCGCGTCCAGCGCTCCATCCAAGACGATGTCCTGACGGTCTACTTCGGCGTTGCCGTTGATGTCAATACGCCCCTAGACACCTATGAGGGCACCGTCATCTACACTGCGGTACCCAACGATCCTTCCGACATCCCCCGCACTCTCATCGGTGTTACCGATATGGACCCCATTATGATACCTGTCACCTACGACGGTTCCGGCAACGCCCTCAAAGCCGATTATATGAAAGACGATTGGTACAACTATGGCGCTTGGGATAATGCTGAACCATTTGGTACCGGCCCTGTTGCCGATAAAATGTGGGCCAATGCCGTCACCGTTGCTTCCAACTACTGGGAAGATGTCCAAGACAACGTCTTAGTTGGCGAGATTATCCCTAACTCCGCCATTATCGGTCAATGGGTCTATATTCCGCGCTATCGCTATGATGTTATGCGCCAAAGTCCACTTAATGCTGCCGTCTCGGCTCGAAATTTCACTATCCGTTGGCAGAAAAAAGAGGATCCCAAATACACTCCGTCCGAATATGTCAGTGGCGCCCTTGACGGTCAGCCTTACCAATCCATCGTCACCAATCAAGACGAAAGATGGTACACCCACCCCGCCTTCACCCTCGGTGACTGCGAAGAAGGGCCAAATAACGCCCCGGAGCTCTGCCTCATGGATGACAACGAAGAATATCATATTGAACTTGACGGCATCTGGATGGCAAAAACCGAAATGACTGGCTCGCTCGCCAACCCAACCGTTAAAAACAATGCTGGTATAATCGGAAACCAAAGCATCAATACTTTTTGGGGCGCTACCAGAAATGCACTCAAAACCCAGCATGGTTTCGCTGGATCTAGCGACGTCCGCGGCGCCCGCAATGCTGATTGGGGTGCAGTTGCCTACCTGTCCAGAAGCAGCTATGGCCTTGGGGCCAGAATAACACCTGGAAACTGTGGCACCTCTCCGGTAACCAGTCCAATTGCAACCGTCGCCGAAAGTTCTACCGGCAACATGTATGGTGTTTATGGACTTAGTGGGCGATGTTACGACTGGGTAATGGGCAATTATGGTTCTGGCGGAACAGTAAATACCAGCGGATTCACTAGTTTTCCAGCAACCAATCCAGGATTACGCTATTTGGATCTCGGCTATGATACCCTAGCCAATTGTACATTTGCAATCTGTGGCGGGCACGCTCTATTTGAGACCAGCGGCTGGGACGGAGGCTATGCTGGCTATGGCGCCACTTTCGTAACATCTTCTACCGCATGGTTCAATCGTGGCGGATCATCTTCGCACCCGACCATCCCTTATTATGGAGCTTTTGCTTATGATGCTAGAAACGGTGGCGCAGGAGGAGACGGCAACTATCAAAACGCCTGGCGCGTCATCCAAAGCCGTTTCTAGAGATCTCTTGCATTTTTATGCACTATCATTTATAATACTCACAAAGAGTTTAGCAGGCAGTGTTGATCATGCTGAAAAACACCGCTATAGAACCACAATTTATTAAAGTTTTAATCAGGTATTACATATGCCCACAATCAATCAATTGGTGCGCAAGCCTCGTAAGTCTGCGCCCAAAAAGTCCAAAGCCCCTGCGCTTGGCACTATCCAAAACACATTAAAGACTCGGTATTATGACCAGGCCGCTCCTCTAAAGCGCGGCGTTTGCGTCAAAGTTACCACCAAGACCCCAAAGAAGCCAAACTCGGCTCTCCGCAAGGTCGCCCGCGTTCGCCTCACTAACGGCCAAGAAGTCTGGGCCTATATTGGTGGCGAAGGCCACAACCTCCAAGAGCATGCCGTTGTATTAGTTCGCGGTGGCCGCGTTCCGGATCTTCCGGGTGTCCGCTACCACATTGTCCGCGGTACCCTCGATCTACAGGGTGTTCAAGGTCGCAAACAGGGCCGCAGTAAATACGGCACCAAAAAGGAAGGGAAATAATCATGCCACGCAAAGTTACCGTATCACTCCAGCGCAAGGTTAATCCTGACCGCAAATATCAGAGTGTTCTTATCCAGCGCCTCATCAACAAATCCATGCTTAGCGGCAAAAAACTGGTCGCCGAACGCGCCGTTTACTCTGCCGTCGAAGGTGCTGCCAAGAAACTTGACAGCGAAAACCCAGTAGAAGTTTTCGAAAAAGCTCTCAAAAACATCAGCCCCAACTTCGAGGTCAAATCTCGTCGTGTCGGTGGCGCCAACTATCAGATTCCGTTTCCGATCAGCGGTCATCGCCAACTGCACTTCGCTTTCAGCTGGCTGGTCCAAGCTGCCCGTGATCGCAAAGGCATGCCCTACACTAAGCGCCTAGAGCTTGAAATTATCGACGCTTACAACGAAACCGGTGCCGCCTTCAAGAAAAAGGAAGATACCCACCGCATGGCTGAAGCCAACCGCGCTTTCGCCCACTTCGCTCGCGTCTAAAATATCTACAAAAAATACCTCAGCAACGGGGTATTTTTTTGCCCCCAATAAATTACCTATTGACATTTTAGACAATCTATGATACAATAAGAAGACAGTACCTTTAAAATCAGCGTATACAAGAGAAGGGGGCGTTAATATGAACGCGAAGGAAAAAAATGTTACTGTAGTAGAACTGTTAAATGAGTATGACCGTAAGACGCCCGACCAACATGATGTCGAGAAGCTCGCAGCCGTAGCACAAGAGATCTATGTCGACCTTTACGGCTGGTTGAGGAATAACCTGCCCAACTATCGCAAGCCGTCAGAGTGGATTTTCGGCCCCCTGGAGGTTTATATGAGCGATCACCCCATGGCCTATAGTTATCACGCCATCCGAAATTCCAGAGTGTGTAATCAGCAAAGCCAATATCACTTCCCTCAGCCCAAAGCCGCCCACATTGGCATCTTCTCCCAAGATTCGATTATCGAACAGCTCACCGGCGCGATTAATCAACGGCTGAAAACCACCGATTACGAAGTTTGCCCCATCACCATAAAAGCCAGACTTGGCGAGATTCGCGGGGGTGAATACGACACTCCAGCCTTCTATTTTGGAGACGACCCGCCGTCAAAATGGCATTGGCGCTTCAATCGCAAATCCCCAATTAGGGATGTCACCATGCTAACGCTGAAGAGAAAAGGATAAACGGCGGAGCGAAAAGCTCCGCTTTTTTCTGCTATAATATAAGCATATGGGAGAAAAACTTGATCTACATGCTACCAACCCCAGCAGGGAAGAACTATTAAAGTACGAAAACATACCAAGCGAACTTGAAGAGTTCAATTATTTTGACGATAGCCTCAAAAAACGCGAAGCCGAAAAAGAAGACTTTCTAGAAGGCAAAAGTTACCTGCCGAATTACGATTATCCGCGTCTCAGTCGACTTTATGATGGTTTTATGACTGGCAATATGCGTCCTATGACTCACGAAAAAGAATATGAGAATTTACTGAATATGAAGGGGCAAATCTACAAAGCAGTTCAAGAGTTGGAGATTGCCGCCGAAAATGAAGATATCAATAGCGCCGAGTATAAACTATACGCCGACTTCCAAGAACGCCGGTATATGCAGATTTTGTTAGTAGAGGAAGCCGAAAAACTAAGAATGAACAATAGTACTGAAAATCGCACCAAATTCATGGAAACCAACCAGCGGTTGTTCGGTGCCTTTAATCCCGAATATTTCAGGGACATCTTGGACGGCACCAACACAAGAATTTTCGACTCAGAAATGATCGGCAATCTAGGCGACATTGTTAAGGAAAGATACCGGGCGGAGCTCTCTACTGTACCAGACACTACAGACGATGTCTATTATGACGCCCAGCAAGTCGCCGACACTATGAACCAAGCTTTCCAAGCCGACGGTCTCGCCGAAAAAGGTTGGACCGCCGAGATTCACCCCACTAAAACCATTGTCGCCGTCAACAAGGTAGATAAAAAATTGTACTTGCCTCGTAACACTCGGCGCAATGCGTCGGAGCTGAAACGATTGATGGTGCACGAAATTGGCACACACGCGATTCGGGCCGAAAACGGACTTGAAACTGGACAAAAGATACTAGAATTCGGCACAGCCAATTATGCCGACGCCGAAGAAGGACTGGGCGTCATCATGGAATGTGCCGTGGCTGGAAATTTTGATAATGCCTCCATTGATCGTGCTGAAGAAAGATATATTGTAGCCGGATTTGCTTTAGGTGCCGACGGCAAAACTCCCCGCGATGCTCGCAATACTTTCGAAATCAGCTGGCCGATTATTGCCCAGCGCCTCGCCAAAGGTGGTGAAATCACTGACAAAATCAGAGAAACTGCCCGCACCAGAACCTACAACCACATCGAAAATGCCTTCCGCGGCACCGATATGTACATGCAGGGCATCATCTACTCCAAACTTCAAATCTACTACGAAGGACTAGTCGACAACATGAAATATTTCTCCGGCCACGCCGACGATCTAGAAGGCGCGCTCGATCGCGCCATGATTGGCAAATACAACCATACTTCCAATGACGAATACCACACTATCGAGAAGCTGCTAAATGGCTAAACGCGCTCTGATTTATCAAATCTACCCAGCGTCTTTTGGTGACCTCAAATTCATCGCCAGCAAAATCCCCGAAATTGCCGAAAATATCGGGCCGGACTATATCTGGCTCAATCCATTTTTCAAAAGTCCTTGGTGGGAAGGCGGGTACGACGTTGCCGATTACGAAGCCATCGACCCTCGCTTCGGCACCATGACTGATTTTAAAGCGCTTCTCAAAGTAGCCAAACAATACAAAATTAAAATTCTTCTCGACCTCGTCCTCAATCATACTTCCGACCAGCACGAGTGGTTCCAGAAATCTCGCTATCGCGATCCTTGGTATTCTGATTACTATGTTTGGCTAGACAAACAACTTAACTGGCAATCCTTCTTCGGCGGCCCCGCCTTCAAATATGACCAGATTCGTGGCCAGTACTACCTCCACCTCTTCCATAAATCCCAGCCCGACCTCAACTTCAGCAATCCTCGTGTCATCAAAGAATTTCAAAAAATCATCAAATTCTGGGCCGATCTAGGCGTCGCCGGCTTCCGCGTCGACTCGGCTAATGTCCTTTCCGAATCCAAATTTGTCCGCGGTTATCTCCCCCGCGTACCTGGCTTTTTCAATTATTTCCAAACTCAAAGCACCGTCAAAGTTCTCAATCAACTCTTCTCCGGCAAGATGCACCTATTCAACCTTGCCGAACCAGTTGGCGGCGATTTCCTCAGCCGTCGCAAATTCCAACAGCTCACCTGCCGCGCCTTTGACGCCTCATTTAACATTGGTATCCTTGATGCTGCCGATACTCGTTTTTCGGACAAGAGCCATCCTCTCCCCCTCGACTACAAAAGATGGTTCAAAAAACTCGCCACTTGGACTCCTGAACCCAAACTTTCTTTTGCTCTCGAATCCCACGACACCCCGCGTGCCCCATCTCGCTTCAAGGCCGACCCCAAAGTCCTAGCTATGTTGCAGTTCCTCCTGCCCAGTAACTACCCCTGCGTCTATCAAGGACAAGAAATCGGCACTCCTAACCCCAAGCTAGGCGATAAAATTGAAGATTATCCTGGTGTCCAGTCCCGTTCGATCTATCGCCAACTCCTCAACGACGGCAAAACTGAAAAAGCTGCCATGCAGGTCATCCAACAAGTTTCACGCGATAACGCTCGTCAACCACTCGACTGGAAGGCATATGTCTCGCAAACCAGCGACCCAAAATCTGTTCTCAACTTTTATAAAGCCATCACCGAGCTTTGGCGCACCGATCCAGTCATCAACCATGGAAAACTTAAAGTCAAAAAAATCACCAAATCTGGTATCTTCGATTTCGAACGCCGCTACGGCAACCAAACTTATCGCATCCACCTCGATTTTTCATCCAAAACCAAATCCATCCTCACGGACTCCATCGGTAATATTATCCTATCATCGTAAAGTCAATCAAGGTTTGAAATTTCGAGTGTCGTAATGCCAATATTCATTAACATACTGAGAAAATCCAAATCTTGTCGAATTAGCTTTTAACCACCTATACATAGCGGTATTGCACGGACCTTTCGCGGGGCCATTATTGCAAGATCTCGTAAAATCAATAGCAGTGCCAGATTGGTGATTAGAATAACCAGGAGGCGCCATCATTTTAGAATCTTTGTTGCATATCCGATCCACTTTTCCAGTCAATCGTTGAGCGTTTAATCTATCTTTTTGGCTGCTGCTTAAATTGCAGTTATCTCTCTGCCACTCAAATGAACGAAAAGTACTGCCCGCTGTCAAAGTAATACCATCGGCCTTTGCTGCTGCCGCCATAGAATAGACCGCTCCCGCCACGCGCGAATTCAATACGGCCTTGCCCGATAGATTAGTTTTTCCAGCCTTTTGTAAAACCGCCATATAGCCGGCAGTAGTTGTAGAAGATAAGTTAGGTATAGAACACATGCGGTAAAAAGTTCTTACACCGTTGTTCCAACCATCATGCACACCTAAGTCAACTGTTCGTGGATCGCAAGCTATATTGCTAGAATCAGCTTTAGGATTTCCAATCGGTAAACTCGTTTCTGAACCAGGAGGCAACGTTCCTCCGTCCCCAGGCGGAGTTGGGCTTGGACCCGGACTCGGTGGTTTTGGTTGCAATGACTCCCACTCTCCAGGGGGACAATCCCCCGCAGGTGTTCCTCCAGTTGGGTCTTCAAAACTTATCACTCCCGGCAACAGCCACCCTAAAAGCAGCCACAGCAAAGCCCAGAATAAAATGCCAATTACGATATTGAATATACGACTCTTTGCCTTTGCGACCTGCGATTCGTTATCTCGGGAAGTCAACCACTGTATCCCGCTAATCACGATCCCAATCGTTGCCAATACCCCCACCCCCATAGTCATAATATCCAATATTATTCCTAATATGCCCCACAATCCTTCGCCGCGGCACCAAGTACCAGGTAAAATAGACGCACATTCTTCCGGCTTCACCGCTGGCGCACACGCTGCAGATACCGGTATACTCACCATCAAAGCCGCCCCAATCACAACCACCAGGTAAGCCCAAAACCGCTTTTTCATTTTATAATCTCCACGCAAGCACGTATTGCGTTATTTTCTCCATTACGAAAGAATAATATGTCACCATCACGACGCAATTCAAATACAGATTTCACTGCATCCGAATCCATCGATTCGTCATTGATTGACAATGAGGTTTGGGTTATCACCAATATCCCACTTCGATTTTCAAACGTTCCCCCCTCTATCACTCTCGCCTCCGTATCGGGCAGCCAAACATAGGTTGCATCATCCCTATATTCCATCTCCAAACCATCATTACAAGCCCAAAATCCTGTAATGTTGCCTTGATATAATTCTGGATTTTCCGCATCGTCGCTGCTCTGTCCAATGATAATCAGTAAAACCAGCACTACCACCAAGACCACAATTAAACCCCCAATTATAAACCACCGTTTATCAATAAATTTCTTTTCGACCGAATTAGTGCGCACATTGTTTTTCTCGGATGTTTCATTGCCACGCACCTGCGACATGAAATCTTGTTCAAAGCCACTTTCCATTTCCGTCATCACTCCAATAATACCATAAAATCCTCATGTTTCCTCCAGTTTCCTTTGCACAAAACCCACACCTATGTTAAAATCACGACAGCGATATTTTTATTGTCAAAAAACTACCAAAAAGGAGCATAACCATTATGTCTGCGCAAGAAGTCACAGACCTATCAAAATTCAGGAACATAGGCATCATTGCCCACATTGATGCCGGCAAGACCACCACGTCAGAGGCTATTCTGTACCGCACCGGTTTAAAACACAAGATCGGCGAAGTGCACGAAGGCGAAACCACCACTGACTGGATGGAACAAGAACGCGAGCGCGGCATTACTATTACCTCTGCTGCCGTCACCGCTCACTGGAAAGACCACAAAATCAACATCATCGACACCCCAGGCCATATTGACTTTACCGCCGAAGTGGAGCGCTCCCTCCGCGTGCTAGACGGTGCGGTCACCGTTTTCGACGGTAAAATGGGCGTCGAGGCTCAATCTGAAACCGTCTGGCGCCAAGCTAACAAATATGGCGTGCCGCGTATCTGCTTTATCAATAAGATCAATCAAATCGGCGGCGATTTCTATCGTTCGCTCGAGAGCATCCATAAACGCCTAACTCGCGACGCTTTCCCTGTGCATCTTCCCATTGGCTTCGAAAAAGACATCAACGGCGTCATTGATCTCATCACTATGAAAAGTTACACCTACAAGGAATTCACAGACCATGAGCTCATCGTGGGCGAAATTCCGGCTGATATGCTCGAAAAGGCCAAAAATGCCCGCTCCATGCTCGTAGAAGAAGCTGTTCAGGCCGATGAAGCTCTCCTTGAAAAGTTTTTCGATAAAGGCGAAGAATCTATCACCGAAGAAGAACTCAAAACCGCCCTACGCAAGCGCGTCCTTGACGGCGACTTCTTCCTAGTTACCGGCGGCGACGGCCGCGGCGTAATTGTCGAAAAAGTCCTTGACCTCGTAATCGATTTCTTGCCCAGTCCTCTGGACATCCCCAATATTCTCGGCAAGAACCCCAAAAACGGCGAAGATATTGTCCGCCACCCGGATGTCAAAGAACCGCTCACGGCCCTAGCCTTCAAACTTGCCACTGATCCGTTCGTCGGCAAACTCATCTTCATCCGTGTCTATTCCGGTAAACTCCAATCTGGCAGTTACGTCATGAACGCTACCACTGGCGAAAAAGAACGCGTCGGCCGCCTAGTTCGGATGTTCGCCGACAAACGCGAGGAGATTCAAGAGATTTCCGCTGGCGATATTGCCGCCGTGGTCGGGCTAAAAGATACCACCACCGGCACCACCATCTGTGATCCAGCTAATCCAATTTTACTAGAGAGCATTGATTTCCCAGATCCTCCAGTTTCCATTGCTGTCGAGCCCAAATCTAAAGCTGATCAAGAAAAAATGGGCATCGGCCTTGGTCGTCTCGCTGAGGAAGACCCCACTTTCCGCATGCATACTGACGACGAAACTGGTCAGACTATCATCTCTGGTATGGGTGAACTCCACCTCGAAATCATCATTGACCGTCTAAAACGCGAATTCAGCGTTGAAGCCAACACTGGCGAACCCCAGGTTGCCTATCGTGAAACTATTCGCGGCACCTCCGAAGCTCAAGGCAAGCACATCAAACAATCCGGCGGCCGCGGCCAATACGGCGATGTCTATGTCCGCTTCGAATCCAATCCTGGCAAAGGATTTGAATTCATTGATCAAATCAAAGGTGGCGTTGTGCCTCTTGAATACCGCAAACCAGTCATGCAGGGCATCAAAGAAACTCTCGAAGGCGGTGTTATCGCCGGTTATCCAGTGATTGATGTCAAGGCCACCCTCTACGATGGTTCTTATCACGACGTCGACTCATCCGAACTCGCTTTCCACCTTGCCGGTGCTCTCGCTACTCGCGAAGGTATCAAGCGCGCCAAACCTGTCCTGCTTGAGCCAGTTATGAAAGTCGAAATCACCACCCCAGAAGAATTCATGGGCGATGTCATCGGCGACCTCAACTCTCGCCGTGGCCGCATCGACGCCATGGAAGATCTCCAAGGTGGCGCCAAGCTCGTTCGTGGCTTTGTCCCGCTAGCCAATATGTTTGGTTATACTTCAGATCTTCGTGGTATGTCTCAAGGCCGTGCTGCTTCCACCATGGAACTCCACGCTTACGAGGAAGTCCCACCGAATATTGCCGAAGAAATCATTGCTACCCGTAATTCCAAATAAAAAAATAAACCCCCTTTACAAGGGGGTTTTACGGTACTATAAACCGAAATATTTTTGCCCGATCATTTCATTTACATATGTCGTCAATGCCGCTTGAGCTTCCTTGGATTTCACCATAATCGCATTACGCTCGCTCGTCAACGATTCCATATAGGCTTTATGCTCTTCGAGTAGCTTACGGTATTGGTTTATCGTGATTTCAGCTTCATGCAATTCCTGATCAATCTGCTTCCAGCGATCCGCTATTTCATGCTCTGCATCTTCAACAGCCAACGTCAGAGCTTCAATCTTGCGCCGTGCCGCCAACATTACTTCCTTATTCAGCCGTTCATCATCCACGCCGAGATCCTTCTTAAACAACGTCACCAGGACATTATCCTGATTCAGCAGCAATAACCACGTACCAGTTACAAGGAGTCTAATAATCTTCTTGTCCTGGCCTGGACCTCTATAAATTTCTTCCGCGTACTCAGCCATCGCCTGTAAATCTTTATCAATTTTTTCTTTATTCATGGCGACATAGCTAGCAACGTTTGTCCGTCCCTCACGATCCGCAATCCGTTCTGCGTACCTAGACATTGCATGGTCAGTTATAGCTTTAAGTTGCACATTATTCACTCCCCCTTCATTTAATGATAATTCTATTATATAACATATACAGCATCATGTCCATAACCTTAAAACACTTTACATCATCCCAAATCTCATATACAATATCCACATATGACTATGGAGCTGGTTATTATTAGTGCTCCAGCATTTATAAAACAATAAGGAGAAAAAATGGCCAATTTTGACCGTTCCAAGCCTCACGTAAACGTAGGCACCATGGGTCATGTCGATCACGGCAAGACCACTCTCACCGCTGCTATCACAGCAGTTTTAGCAAAGAAACTTCCATCTGAAGTAAATAAGCCCGTCGCTTATGACCAGATTGACAACGCTCCAGAAGAAAAGGCGCGTGGTATTACCATCGCCACCTCTCACCAAGAATATGAATCTAGCAAGCGCCACTACGCACACGTCGACATGCCTGGCCACGCCGACTACGTCAAGAACATGATTACCGGTGCTGCCCAAATCGATGGCGCTATCCTCGTGGTTGCCGCCAATGATGGTCCGTTGCCCCAAACCCGCGAGCACGTGCTCTTGGCTCACCAGGTGAACGTACCAAAAATCGTCGTTTTCTTGAACAAAATGGATCTTGCTGATCCCGAACTCGTCGAACTCGTCGAGATGGACATCCGCGAACTTTTGACCAAATACGGTTACGACGGCGACAATGCTCCTATCATCAAAGGTAGCGCTACCAAGGCTCTTGAAGGCGATGCTGATTCCGAAAAAGCTATCATGGATCTCGTCGAAGCTATCGACGAGTGGGTCGAAGAACCTACTCGCGAACTTGACAAGCCCTTCTTGATGCCAGTCGAAGACGTCTTCAGCATCAAAGGCCGTGGCACTGTTGCTACTGGTCGCATCGAACAGGGCATTATCAAGCTCAACGACGAAGTTGAAATTGTTGGTCTTAAAGACACCACCAAGTCAGTTGTCACCGGCATCGAAGCCTTCAAAAAGACTCTCGACGAAGGTCGCGCTGGCGACAACGCCGGCCTCTTGCTTCGCGGTATTGAACGCGACGACATTGAGCGCGGTCAGGTGATTGCCAAACCCGGCAGCATTACCCCGCACACCGAATTTGAAGCCGAAGTCTACATCCTCAAGAAAGAGGAAGGTGGCCGTCATACGCCATTTGCAAAGGGCTACAAGCCTCAATTCTACTTCCGCACTACGGACGTAACTGGCGAAGTTGAACTTCCAGCTGGCAAAGAAATTGTCATGCCTGGCGACACCATCAGCTTCGAAGTCAAGCTATTGGCTCCCATCGCCATGAACAACAATGACCGCTTTGCTATCCGCGAAGGTGGCAAAACCGTTGGTTCAGGCGTCGTTACCAAGATTGTCAAATAATCTTATAGCGTAGTCACCGAAAAAGATCCCCACCAAGGGATCTTTTTCTTGTAGCTGCTCTCGCGCCATGCTACTCTTTACAAAAGGAGATATTCTATGAGCACAAAAAACAATTCAAATGCATCTGAAGTTTTCGCATCCAATGTTTTTACCAGTAAAGTCATGGAACAGTATCTTTCAAAAGATAATTGTCAAAAATTAAACAGAATCATTAGTCAAGGGCTTGAACTTGATCGCCATCTAGCAAAAGACGTAGCAGAGGCCATGAAGAATTGGAGCGTAGATCGCGGCGCCACTCATTATGCGCATTGGTTCGTTCCGCTCAGTGGTATGACTGCCGAGAAACATAACAGCTTCCTTATACCACGCAACAATGGAGGTGTAGAATTAAAATTACCGCTCAAATCCCTAATCACCGGTGAAGAATCCGACGCCTCATCCTTTCCATCTGGCGGATTAAGATCTACCTTCGAAGCCAGAGGTATTACCAAGTGGGATTATACCTCCCCAGCGTTCCTCAAAGAAGACGACTCCGGCATAGTCCTCTGTATCCCCACTACATTTACATCACATAACGGCATATCACTAGACAAAAAACAACCCCTTATGAGTTCCTGCAAAGCCCTTAACGCGGCCGGGTTAGAGATTCTGGAACTATTTGGTGACACTTCGTCCACCTCCGTGTCCGCAATGGTCGGTGCCGAACAGGAATATTTTCTGATTGACCAAGAAATGTTTCGCCAACGGAAGGACCTAGTATTAACCGGACGTACCCTATTCGGATCAAATACTGCTAAAACTCAGGATATGGAAAACCACTATTTGGGATCTTTGGACGAAAAAGTCGCGATTTTTATGTCAGAAGTAGACCAAGCCTTATGGAAGTTAGGCATCTTGTCCAAAACTAAACACAATGAATCCGCTCCGCGCCAATACGAATTAGCTCCATTTTTCGAAGAAGTAAACCTGGCCTGCGATCACAACCAGCTCACAATGGAAATTCTGAAAAGAGTTGCTCGCAAGAACGGCTTTGAGTGCCTATTGCATGAAAAACCCTTCCGTAATATCAATGGTTCCGGCAAACACAATAACTGGTCCATCCGGACTGACACCGGGATCAACCTAGTTTCACCCGGTAAAACCACAGCTGAAAATGCCAGATTTCTGACCATTTTATGCGCCGTCTTGACTGGCATCAACAAACATAAAGATCTTCTTAAGGCATCCGTCATGACTGCCAGCAACGACCATCGGCTTTCCGGATTTGAAGCCCCGCCAGCCATTGTCTCCGTATACTTAGGCGACCAACTCACCAAGTTCATTGAAACCTTCATCGATCATCCAAACCGCAAAAATGTGTCTATGGAAGATTTTAAATTGCCTCGCTTGGGCACACGCGGCACCGACCGTAATCGCACCTCACCCATGGCATTTTTGGGCAATCGCTTTGAATTCCGCATGCTTGGCTCCGCCTCGTCCATGGCAGTTTGTAACACGGTGCTCAACACTATCGTCGCAGACGAAATTTTCAACATTACCTCTCAGTTAAAAAATTCAAAAAACTTTTATCAAGACTTATACAAAATATTAGCCAAAAACTTCAAAGCTCACTTCAATATAATTTATAACGGCAACGGCTACTCCGACGAATGGGGCCAGGAGGCCGAAGCTCGCGGCATTTCCAGCGTCAACAACGCTCCAGAATCCTTCCGCGCCTTTATTGCGCCAGCCAGTGTTAAATTGCTAAGTAAGTACAGCGTCTACAACGAAAACGAATTATTGGCTAGGTACAAGATTAAAACTGATAAATACATCAAATGGGCCAAAATCGAAACCAGAACCTTGCTAGAAATCGTTCATAGTCAGATTCTCCCCGCTTGCATGAAATATTCTGGATTTTTAGCGAACAATATCAACGCTCTCAAGCAAGTCGATGCTAGCGTGTACGCCGAAACTCACGTGCTAAAGAAAATCGTCAAAAACGTTGACAACTTGTATAAAAACAGCGAAATTCTCCAAAAAAATCTCGACCAATCTAACGAAATTAGCGACTTATACAAAAAAGCTAAATTTTTCCACGAAATTGTCTTGGACAATATGCGTTCAGCCAGAGATAATATTGATGATTTAGAGAAAATTGTCGATCGCAATCTCTGGGGCATACCAACCTATACGGATATTCTCCATAGAGATTAAGATAAGATGATATAATACGGTTATGCATTTGCATCAGTTATTACTCGGCAAGGCCAAAAAAACCAAAGAGCGCAACCAAAATCTCACCGAACGCCGCTTAAAAACCCTCTCCAAACTTCCTATGCGCGAATTGATCGAAAAATTCGATATCACTTTTTCTAGCACCACTAAAGAACCCGAAGGACTTTCCTGGCAGGATGTCAATCAAAAAGCTGAACGCTTCGGACCCAACGAAATTACCCTCACTTCTAAAGAGACCACTATGACTCGCATCGTCGACGCCATTGTCAATCCGTTTAATATTGTTCTTTTTATTATCGCCATTGTTTCCTATACCGCCGACAAGCTCAGCTATGGAGAAGTTGACTGGACCACCATCATCATGATTATGGCCATGATTTTGATTTCCAGTATTGTCTCGTTCGTTCAAGGCGAGCGCAGTTCGCGTGCTGCCGCTAAGTTAGCATCTATGGTCAACAACACCGCCAGCGTTTACCGCAGCGGCGAAGTTCAAGAACTGCCGCTGGCTGATTTAGTACCTGGCGACATTGTAAAACTTTCCGCCGGCGACATGGTGCCGGCTGATATCCGCTTTTTATCCACTAAAGACACCTTTATAGCCCAAGCTGCCCTCACTGGCGAATCCGAACCCGTCGAAAAATTTGCCCATGCTCGCCCCGAATCCAACTCTAGTCTGACCGACTCCAAAAACCTCGGCTTCATGGGCACAAACGTTATATCCGGAAGCGCCACTGCCGTAGTCCTTACCACTGGCAACAACACCTATTTTGGCTCTATGGCCAAAACTCTCAGCGGTAAGACCAAAAATTCCTTCGAACGCGGCGTCGCCAGCGTCAGCCGCCTGCTCATCGTTATGGTCGTTGTTATGGTGCCGCTCGTTTTCGTGCTCAACGGCGTCCTCAAAGCTGACTGGACCTCATCTTTACTCTTTGCTGTTTCCGTAGCCGTCGGCCTCACTCCAGAAATGTTGCCAGTCATCATGACCACTACACTGGCCACTGGCGCCGTCACTATGAGTAAGCATAAAGTTATTGTAAAGCAACTCGGCGCTATCCAAACCTTCGGCGAAATGGACATTTTAGCTACCGACAAAACTGGTACTCTCACCGAAGATAAAATTATTCTTGAAGAATACCTTGATATTCACGGCAAATCCAACACTCATGTTCTCGAATTTGCTTATCTCAACGCCTATTTCCAAACTGGGCTAAAAGGACTACTCGATATCGCTGTTATCAAGCGAGCCGAAAAAAATGGCCACTCCTCCCTTATAGCCGAGTATACTGTTGTTGACGAAATTCCTTTTGATTTTACTCGCCGCCGGCTCAGCGTTGTTCTCAGAGGTAAGGGTCGTACCAGAATTCTCATCACCAAGGGCGCCGTCGAAGAAATGTTAGACATCTGCTCTCGCGTCGAAATCAACGGCAAAATTCAGCCGCTTACCGACGAATACCGCAAAATCGCCATGAAGACCTACGAAAAATACAACCATGACGGCCTCCGTATGCTCGCCCTAGCTGAAAAACCTCTACACGGTTTTAGTTCCAAGAAATTTGGCGTCAAAGACGAAGCTGATCTCATCTTGACTGGTTTTGTCGGCTTCCTCGATCCCCCCAAAGAATCAGCCCGCGAAGCCCTTTCCAGCCTCAAGGCCGCTGGCATCAAAGTCGTCGTCATGACCGGCGATTCTTTAGGGGTAGCGTCTTACGTCTGCAAAGACGTTGGTATTGACCCCAATAACGCTCTTTCTGGTCAAGAGGTCTCAGCTATGGAAGATGAAGCACTCAAGCCCGCTGTCAAAGATTGCCAGTTGTTCTACAAGCTATCTCCTGCCGAAAAAGAGCGCTTGGTGCGTATCCTCCAAGAAGACGGGCATACCGTTGGCTATATGGGCGACGGCATTAATGACGCTCCGCCTCTTCATCAAGCCGACGTCGGCATATCCGTCGATACCGCCGTCGATATCGCCAAAGAGACTGCCGAAATCATCTTGCTCAAAAAAGATCTTACAGTCCTAGAGGAAGGTGTCATTGAAGGCCGTCGTACCTTCGGCAACGTCAACAAATATATCAAGCTTGCCGTTTCTGGCAATTTTGGCAATATGTTCTCTGTTTTGTTCGCCTCAGCCTTCTTGCCGTTCTTGCCTATGCTGCCAATTCAAATTCTCACCCAAAATCTACTCGCCGATTTTTCAGTTCTAGGCTTGCCCCTAGACAATGTCGACAAAGAATATTTAAAGAAGCCGCGCAAATGGTCTCCTCGCTCCATTACCACCTTCATGATCTTTGCCGGCATCACTTCTTCAATTTTTGATATCTTGTGCTTTGGCGTCCTCTGGTTCATCTTCGGCTTTAATACCACGGATACCATACCTCTTTTCTGGGCCGGTTGGTTTATATTTGGATCACTCTCACAAATTCTCATCATCCATGTCGCACGCACTGGGAAAATCCCATTTCTGCAATCTCGCCCCTCTATCCCCCTTATTGCCTCGACTTTCTCAGTAGGTGCCGTCGCTCTACTCATTGCGTTTTCGCCAGCCGCCGCCTCTATAAATATGGGTACTTTACCAATTATATTTCTTATACCTCTAGCTATCCTCCTTATTGGGTATTTCTTAGCCGTCCAATTGGTCAAAGTCATTTACAAAAAGTTCTTTCACGAGTGGCTCTAGCCCCCTATTGACTTTTAAGCATAAGTGTGCTACAATGGAAGTATAAACTATTAACAAAATTGCCCCGAGAACTGCCAATAACAGGTTACGGGGACGCACAAAGGAATAAAAATCATGGCAGAAGCCAAAACCAACAAGGATGCCGGCCTGAAAATCCGCATCCGCTTAAAGGCCTACGATCACCGCATTATTGATCAAAGCGCTAAACAAATCGTTGATGCCGCTATTCGCACCGGCGCTACTGTTAGTGGTCCCGTACCACTTCCCACTAAGCGCTCTACTTTCACCGTCGTCAAAAGCCCGCACGTCTATAAGACTGGCGGCGAAGCCTTCGAGATGAAAATCCACAAACGCTTGATTGACGTTCTCAACGCCACCCCCAAAACCATTGACAGCTTGCAAAACCTCTCTCTCCCCGCTGGCGTTGACGCCGAAATCAAAATGTAGATAATTCAATTTAAGCGGTTGACAAAAACCTAAAAATCAGTATACAATATACGAAACCAAAACTGGAGGCGATAGCCTCCGGTTTAGTATTTTTAAAACCAGTTTGAAAAGGAGGACTCTCGCTATGCCAAATGTATATATCGTGTTGTTCAAGCGGAAAAATTAAGTCAGGAAGATCAGCGTCGTAGAGATGGGATTTGCAGAAACGGAGTAAATAAACCATGAAAAGAAAATTATCCGCGGCAATAATAATATTCCTACTTATAGCCATCCTTGCGGGCTGTAACTCTATTGACCCCAACGACGACGTCGTCAAACCAGTTCACCAAGATGTTGAAAAAGTCGATCGCACCATTGGGTTCGTGATGATTGCTAAAAGTGAGGGCGGATACTACACGGTCTTTCGAGAAAAATTGACTGGGTATATGTATATCGCCTACAACAGCATGGGCAATGCTACGGGGACTTATATTGACGGCCTTACCGGCCTAGCTCCACTCTATGATCCCGAAGACGGCAGGCCTCTTTCCTGGGAAAAATATCAAAATCTCATTTCAAACTGAGACACATTTAAAAGGCGAGGAATATTCTTCGCTTTTTTCCTGTTGACCGGAGGGGACTACTTGTGGTAAAATACGGGAGTAATTTTTATAAAACAACAATCACACTGACGCAAGGGATAGGCCGACCCCAGGAACCACCCACAAGTCAAGTGATTTTAATGGGAAAAGGAAACAGATGAAAGTCATCCTCGGCACCAAAATTGGTATGACCCAGATCATCGGCAAAGATGGTGTAGTTACCCCTGTAACTATCCTCCAAGCCGGCCCCTGCACTGTGACTCAGACTAAATCCATCGATACTGATGGGTATAGCGCCGTGCAAGTAGCATTTGATCAGGGTAAAAATCTGAGCAAGGCCGTGACCGGACACGTCAAAAAATCCGGTAAAGAGATAAAACCAAAGTATATCCGCGAGTTTCGTGTCGACGAAGTTCCAGAGGAAGTTATTTTAGGCAGCGAATTCACCGTTGCCAATTTTGAACTTGGCGACAAAGTAGAAGTCACTGGCATCAGCAAAGGTAAAGGCTTCGCCGGTACCATCAAACGTCATAATTTCAATGAATCACGCAACACCCATGGCTTCAAAGGACATATCCGCGAAGTCGGCTCTATCGGATCAATGTATCCCCAAAAAGTCTTCAAGGGAAAGAAAATGCCTGGACGCATGGGCCACGATCAAGTTACTGTCAAAAATCTCGTCGTTGCTTATATCAACGCCGAAAACAACCTGCTTGGCCTCAGAGGCGCCGTACCCGGTCCCAAAAAGGGCTTAATTGTCGTAAGGGGGAAGGAGTAAGCTATGACAGACGTAAAACTGAATAAAAAAATCTTCAGCGTAGAAACCGACAGCCACGAACTAGTCAAATTAGCCTATGATGCTTACCTCGCTAATTCCCGTTCTTCTCACGCTAAGACCCTCAAACGCGGCGAAGTCCGCGGCGGCGGCAAAAAACCTTGGCGCCAAAAAGGCACTGGCCGTGCTCGCTTCGGTTCCACCCGCAACCCAATCTGGCGTCACGGTGGCGTCGCCTTCGGCCGTACCGGTGAAGAAAACTTCACCAAGAAACTTAGCAAATCTGCCAAGCTTCAAGCTGTCCGTCAAGCTTTATCTATGCAGAATAAAGCCAAGAAAATTGATATCATCCCCGACTTTATTGCCAAAACCGGCAAGACCAAGGACGCTATCAAAGAGTTAAAGCTCGACTACAGCAAAAATTATCTAGTCGTCATCCCAGAAAAAACCGACCAAATTCTGCGTGCTACTCGCAACATCGCCAACCTCAAGGTCGTTCGCCCAACTTACCTCAATGTCTTTGACATTCTCAATGCTGATCAGATTATCATTACCGAAACATCACTCCCAGTATTGGAAACCTGGCTGATTAGAAAGGAGACCAAATAATGTTAATCCGTCCTATTCAAACCGAAAAAGCCTATACTGAGCAGGCCAAAAGCACGTACGTATTCTTAGTCCCAGCCAGCGCCAGCAAGCAATCCGTCAAAACTATTGTCGAAAAAGACTACAAAGTCTCCGTCATTTCTGTCCGCATGCTCAAGCGCAAAGGCAAGGCCACCCGCTTTTCTCGCGGCAAGCGCGCCTACCCAGGTACTACCTATCGCAAAGATCGCTATTTCGCCTATGTCACCCTTAAATCCGGCGACAAAATCAAGGTATTTGACGAAGAAGCCGTCGAGGATACAAAAGCCACCGATGCCAAGACTACAACTGTTAAGGCTGGTGATGAGGCCCAAAGTGAAACCACCAAAAAAGCTGGACTATTCACTAGGCGGCGCACCGGCAAACGAGGAGACCGCTAATGAGTATCAAAGCTTATAAACCAATTACTCCAGCCCAGAGGCAAAAAACCACCCAAGATTTTGATGAGATTACTACCAGGAAGCCTCTCAAGAGTCTCACCAAATCCAAAAAACAGAATTCTGGCAAGAATAATCAAGGCCGCATTACCGTCCGTCATCGCGGTGGCGGTGTCAAGCGACACTACCGTATCTTGTCTCATGCTTTGCCAGTCAATCTAACCCTGACTGTCGAAGAAATCGAATACGATCCCAACCGCAGCGCCCGCATTGCTCGCGTCAAAGATCAGAACGGCAATTTCTACTACATCCTAGCCGACACCAGCATGCAGAAAGGCAAAACCATCAAGATCGGTGCTGACGCTCCAGTTGAAGCCAGCAACCGTATGCCTATCGAGCAGATCCCCGTTGGCACCCAAATTTATGCTATAGAGCTTACCCCAGGCAAAGGCGCCCAAATTGCCCGAGCCGCTGGCACCTCTGCCCAACTTATGGCCAAAGAAAACGGCTACGCCACCGTTCGTCTCAGTTCCGGCGAAGTCCGCCGAGTCCTAGTCAATTGCCAAGCCAATATCGGAGTTGTCGGCAATATCCAGCATCAAAACGTCAGCATTGGTTCAGCCGGCCGCAGGCGCCGCAAAGGCATCCGCCCAACCGTTCGTGGCGTTGTCCAAAACGCTACCGACCACCCGCATGGTGGTGGTGATGGCGGTCGACATGGCACTGGCAAGCCCCCGCGCACTCCATGGGGTCAACTTACACTTGGCTATCGCACTCGTCGCAATAAGAAAACTAATAAGATGATTGTTCGCAGTCGTCATGAAGGGAAGAGAGGTTAAATATGTCACGATCTCTTAAAAAAGGCCCTTTTGTGGATTACAAGCTTGAGAAAAAAATCAAAGCTCTTTCTACCGAGGACCGCACTATTATCAAAACTTGGGCTCGCGCTAGCAGTATCAGCCCAGAAATGGTTGGACGTACTATTGCCGTTCATAACGGTAAAGTCCACATCCCAGTATTTATCTCTGAAAACATGGTTGGCCACAAACTCGGCGAGTTTGCCCCTACCCGCAAATTCAAGAAGCACGGTGGCAAAAAAGCTGCCGAAGCTGCCGCTATGAAGGGGAGTGCATAATGAAAACAGCCCACGCGTATATTAAAGGCGTTGACAGCCAGCCCCGCAAGGTGTCCATCGTTGCCGCGCTAGTCCGCGATCGTTATGTCGCCGATGCTATTGTCATCCTAGACAATACTCCGCGCCGTGCCGCTCTGGCCGTCAAAAAGGCTGTCGAATCTGCCAAAGCTAATTTGCTAGACAACAACAGCATCGACACCAAAACCATCGCGATTTCCCGCATTTCTGTATCCGCTGGCACTCGCATCCGCCGCTACAAACCAGCCAGCCGCGGTCGTGCTCTTCCATTTGAAAAAATCAGTTCCAACATCTTTGTCGAGGTCGTCGGCGAGGAAAAAGCAAAAAAGCCTGCCAAACCCGCAGAAAAGAAGGAGAAAAAGTAATGGGACAAAAAGTAAACCCAATTAGTTACCGCCTACAGGTCTCCAAAAATTGGAGCAGCAAATGGTTTTCTCGCAAAAGTGATTTCAAAAAATGGTTGATCGAAGATATCAAAATCCGTGAAATTATCGAGAAGCGCTTTGAATCTCGACCTACCATTGCCAAAATCAACATCGAACGCTCACCGAACCTAACCACCATTGTTATTCAGACCGCCAAAGCTGGTGCCGTTATCGGCAAGCAAGGCTCTGGTATCAACGAACTCAAAAAACAACTTGAGAAGGTCACCAATGGACCAATTCGCATCAATGTTGAAGAAGTTAAAAAACCAGAACTCAATGCTAAGCTCGTAGCCGAAAATATCGGCTTCCAACTTGGCAAACGCATGAATTTTCGCCGCGCTGTCAAAATGGCTTCCGCTAGCACTATGAACGCTGGCGCCAAAGGTGTCCGCATCGAAGTTTCTGGTCGTCTCAACGGCGCCGAAATGTCTCGTCGTGAAAAATTCATCGAAGGCTCTGTCCCTCTCCACACCCTGCGTGCCGACATTGATTTCCACGTTCACCACGCCAAAACCATCGCCGGCATAATCGGCGTTAAGGTTTGGATCTATAAGGGAGAGAAATAATATGGCAACTCTCATTGCACCTCGCAAAGAAGCACACCGCAAAGTTCGCAAAGGCAAAAACGGTGGTGTTGCCACCCGTTGCAACACCGTGGCTTTCGGCAACTGGGGCCTCTTAAGCCTCGATAACGAGCGCATTAACGGTCGTCAAATTGAAGCCGCTCGCCAAGCCATCACTCGCTACGTTAAACGCGGCGGTAAAGTTTGGATTCGCATTTTTCCGCATATCCCAGTTACCAAAAAACCGCTTGATGTCAAAATGGGTAGCGGCAAAGGCGAACCACAATTCCACGTTGCCAAAGTCAAAGCCGGCACCGTACTGTTCGAAATTGCCGACGTCACCGAAGAACAAGCTCATGAAGCTCTTCGTCTTGCTTCCCACAAGCTTCCCGTCCGCACCCGCATCATTAAGAAAGAGGAGCTATAATCATGGCTGAAAAGAAAATTGACAAAAAAGCCACTAAAAAGGCTGCCAAAGAAGCTGAAGTAATCAAGACTCTGCCTCTTCCTGAACAATTGGCTAAGAAAAGGGAAGAACTTCTGGCCGCTCAGCAAGGACTCGGTTCTACTCTGCAAAATCCTCATGCAATCAAAAATATCAAGAAAGATATTGCCCGTATTTTAACTAAGATCAACGCCAGCAAAGGAGACAAATAATGGCACGCACACTAACCGGAGTTGTGAGCTCCGACAGTCGTGACAAGACAATTACCGTCACTGTCACCTCTCGCGAAACTCATCCCGTATACAAGAAACAATTTACCATCACGCGCAAATATTCTGCTCATGATGAGAAAAATGCCGCTCACATTGGCGACAAAGTCGTCATCGCCGAGCATCGCCCATTTTCCAAGACCAAAACTTGGATTTTGGCCGAAATCATCGAAAAATCTAAGGGTAAGATTGAACTCAAAGAAGATGTCACCGGAGAAAAATCCGATGACGACGAGGAGGCTGCATGATCCAGCAAGAAACTCGGCTAAAAGTGGCCGATAACTCTGGTGCCAAAGAACTCGGCGTCATCCGCGTTCTCGGTGGCACTCGGGCTCGTTATGCTCGAGTTGGTGACATTGTCACCGCCAGCGTTAAAGACGCCTCTCCCACCGGACAGGTCAAGAAAAAGACTGTAGTTCGCGCTGTCATTGTCCGCACCCGCGGCCAGATTCGCCGCCCAGACGGCTCTACCATCTGTTTCGATGACAACGCAGCCGTGCTAGTCAACGAAGATAAAACCCCCAAAGGCACCCGCGTTTTCGGACCAGTCCCTAGAGAACTGCGTGAACTCGGATTCGCTAAAATCGTCAGCCTTGCGCCGGAGGTACTTTAATGAAAACTACCATTAAAACCGGCGATACCGTCAAGATTATCACCGGCAACAACAAAGGTAAGACCGGCAAAGTCGTGAAAGTATCACCAACTGACAAGCTAGCCTTCATTGAAGGCATCGGCAACCGCACTCGTCATATGCGGCCTACGCAACACCAAAAAGGTGGCAAGAAAGATATCCATGTCGGTATCCATCTTTCCAATCTAAAACTGGAAAAACCAGCTGATAAAAAGGAGAAAAAGTAATGGAACCGCGACTGAAAACTCTATACAACAAAGAAATCAAGACCGCACTTAAAAAAGAGCTCAAACTCGACAATATCAACCAAGCCCCCAAGCTTGAAAAAATCATTGTCAGCAGCGGTGTTGGCAAGAAACGCGAGGACAAGCGCTTCGTGGAAACTGTCGAACTAACCATCAGCAAAATTACTGGCCAAACTTTCACTAGTCGCCTAGCCAAGAAATCTATCGCCACCTTCAAAGTCAGAAAAGGCATGGGCGCGCCAGTGGGCTATCTAACCACACTTCGCAACGACAAAATGTACGAATTCGCCGATCGTCTAATCAATATTGCATTGCCGCACGTTCGTGATTTTCACGGTGTTTCGCGCAAATCTTTCGATGCTCAAGGCAATTACAATCTCGGGTTCAAAGAACAGACTGTCTTCCCAGAAATTAGTTTCGAAGACGCACCAGTGCTACACGGTATCGAAATCACATTTGTTATTAAAAACGGATCATATGAAGGGAGCCTCAAGTTGTTAGAAAAATTTGGCATGCCATTTGAGCGAGAAAAGGAGAAAAACAATGGCTAAAACATCAGCAGTACTCCGCGATCAAAAGCGGCAAAAAATGCACGACAAATACAAAGCCAAGCGCGCCGAACTCAAAGCTATGGGCGATCTTGAAGGTCTTCAAAAACTGCCACGCAACTCCAGCCCTACTCGTCTCAAAAACCGTGATATGCTAGACGGCCGCCCCCGTGCTTATATGCGCCGTTTCGGTGTCTCTCGTATTAATTTCCGTGAAAAAGCCAGCAAAGGCGAAATTCCCGGCGTAACTAAGGCCAGTTGGTAAGGAAGGAGGCGAATATGTCTATACAATCAACAGATACAGTAGCAGATCTCATCACTAGAATCAGGAACGCCATTGCCGTCGGCAAAACCGAAATCCGTGTTCCTACCAGCAAGCTCAAAGCGGCCGTGGCTGAGAAATTGCAGAAAACCAATTACATCGAAAAAGTTCAGATCGAAGAAGCTGCCCCGCGCGGCATCCTTCACGTCATCATCAACAATGATGGCGCTAACACCCGCATTAATGCCATCGAAAAAGTCAGCAAACCTGGACGCCGCGTATATGTCGGTGCCAACGAAATACCAGTTGTCAAATCTGGACGCGGCACCGTGCTTATCAGTACTAGCAAAGGCATCATGACCGGCGCTGAAGCCAAAAAAGCCCGACTTGGCGGCGAAGTACTAGTAAAAGTCTACTAATCAAATTACAATAAGTGGTATGTATTTCCACAATCGACAAGCTTTAGGTGACGAGCTAGCTCAAAAACTCAAAAACTTTCGCGACAATGATTCCATTATCATGTGCATCGACCCAAACTCGCTGTTAGCTTGCATCGAGTTGGCAGCCATGCTGCATGCTTATATCTTCATCATCTATTATGAAACCATTAGCGACCCCTACGCCCTCGGCCGCACGCTCGGCGTTGTTATCGAATCTGGCGAATTCGTACTCAATCCAGATATCTCAAACCAAGAATACCAATATATCTACATGAACTTCAGTAGTCAGATTGACCAAGCTAAACGCGAAGCCATCAGTAGACTCAACAAAACCAAGCAAGAGAACTCTATCGAGCGAACCTTCATCAATGATCGCAATGTCCTGCTCACTGACGATATTTTCCGTGAATTTATGGGCGTCGCCATCGCCAAAACCTTACTTAAACCGCTCCGTCCTGCTCACATCGAAGGTGTTGCCGGCAATATTATCCCAGACACCTCTACTCGGCTCTACCTTGAAACACAAGGCACTACCTACCTGGACGTCATTGCCTCCAATATCTTCGATGATGACCACTATTTTGACGAACCCGATAATTACACTGCCGAACAGAAAATCGAACTCGCCAAACGCATATCCGATTACTGGACTTGAATCAGAAGATGTGATATACTAGCTACAGTTAACAGAAAAGGAAAGACATGAGTCGTATCGGAAAACTACCCATAGCGGTCCCCGCGGGTGTGACAATCACGGTCGAGCAAACGCAAATCAGCGTTGCTGGGCCAAAAGGCACACTTGCAGTTCCCGTTCAACAAAATACTAAAACAGCAGTAACTGATGGCCAAATCATCGTTACTCGCAAAGACGATGAAGCGTTCAGTAAAGCCAATCATGGCCTGCAGCGCACGCTTCTCAACAATGCCGTCAAAGGCGTCACTAAAGGTTTCGAGAAAAAACTTGAAATCAACGGCGTCGGCTTCCGCCTATCTGGCGGCGGCAGACAAATCGAAATGGCACTTGGTTACAGCCACCCAGTTAAATACAATGCTCCTGAAGGCATCGAACTGAAAACCGAAAAGCTCGAAATCACCGTCTTGGGCATCGATAAGCAAAAAGTCGGTCAAGTTGCGGCCGAAATCCGCAGCCTCCGCAAACCCGAACCATACAAAGGTAAGGGCATTAAATATGTGGGTGAACAAATCATCCGTAAAGCCGGTAAGGCAGGAAAGAAATAGCCATGAAAGCAGAATATCGCAAAAATCGTACCCGCGCTAAAATCCACGGCACCGCCGAGCGCCCACGTCTTAGTGTTCACATCAGCAATGTCCACATCACGGCGCAAATCATCGATGACGATAAAAAAACCACACTGGCTTATGCCACGACTATCGGCAGCAAACAAAAAGGCAACAAAACTGAATTGTCAGCCTACATCGGTGCAGAAATCGCCAAAAAAGCCAAGAAAATTAAAGTCAAAAAAGTTGTATTTGATCGCGGCAGCCGCCTTTACGCTGGCCGCATGAACGCTTTAGCGGAAGCCGCCCGCAAGGAAGGATTGGAGTTTTAATATGAGCGAACCTAGAGTTATTAATAAATCCGGTACTACCAAGCTCGCAGACGCAGTAGTTGCCGAAAAAGAAGCCAAATCCGAACGCGACTTTAGAAACGCCCGCCGCGACAATCGACGCAACCGTCGTGCAGCTGAAGAACAGGCGCCTAAAGAATTTGATTCGATTACTATCAACATTGGTCGTGTTGCTCGCGTCGTCAAAGGCGGCCGTCGTTTCCGTTTCCAGGCCCTCGTTGCTATTGGTAATCACAAGAATAAGGTTGGCATCGGTCTCGCTAAAGGCGCTGATGTTACCTCCGCTGTCGCTAAAGCCGAACAACGTGCCAAGAAGAATATGATTACCTTCGCCATCAACGGCGAAACCATCTATCATGAAGTTGAAACCAAAGTCACTGGCGCTCAAGTTCTCATGAAGCCTGCTGCCCCTGGTACTGGTATTATCGCTGGCGGCGTCGTTCGTTCAGTTATCGGACTCACTGGTATTAAAAACCTCATCAGCAAATCGATCGGTAGTGCTAACAAGATCAATATTTCTTACGCTGTCATTGAAGGTCTAAGACAACAAGTTCCCCGCAAAGATTGGCTCAATGCTAAATCTGACAAGCCGAAAGCTGAGGAGAAATAATATGAAATATAATGAACTAAATGTTGTAAAAAATACAACACCCAAGCGTATCGGACGTGGTATTTCTGCCGGTCAAGGTAAAACCGCTGGTCGTGGCACCAAAGGTCAAAAAGCCCGTACTGGTCACCGCAAACTGCCAGCTGGATTCATGGGCGGCCAACGTGCTATTATGCAAGCTGTACCGAAACTAAAAGGTTTCCGCAGTATCCATGACAAGGCCGAAGTAGTCTACACTGATGTTCTCAACATGCTCAAAGGCGACGTCGACAACTTCGTATTAGCTGAGAAAAACCTCATTTCTAATCCATTTATCAAGGTCAAGATCATCTCGCGTGGCGAATTAACAGCTAAAATTAATCTCAAGGCTCAAGCTGCCAGCAAAACTGCCATCGCGGCCATCAAAAAAGCCGGCGGCACCTTCACTAAGACCGCTATTCCCAAGAAACCAAAAACCAAAACCGAATAGAAAATATTCCATCAAGCCACTCGCACCCGCAGGTGGCTTTTTGTCGCGGAGCTTTGACCTGCGCTTAAACTTCATGCTATACTAACCTTAACCTAAATGGAGCGTTTAGTATGGTCTTGTTGTGCCGATCCGAGAGAGAGAGAGAGAGAGAGCAGAAAAGAACATGTCAGGTTTTTCTGAACGTAGCGACTCCAGAGAAAACCCTGCCCGAAGCAGGTTTTCTCTGCGATCAAGCTGGTTCAGTAAAAATCTGATTGGTTCTTTTCTGGTCTTCCTCACTTCCTTCGCTCTTACCTTCGTCATTGGTTCTCTGGTGTTCATCCCCTACACTCAGAGTAGCAGTGCAGTAGATGACTCCGCTTCTGCCGACATCCTCATAGACATCGCACCTGTGCTGAATCTCACTACAGACACTGATCTTGTAGACTTTAAGATTACACCAATACCTTCTGGCATGGTAGGATCTGGAGAGCTCGTAGTAACAGTAGGTACTAATAATCGTACTGGCTATACCCTAACTATGAATAGTGAAACAAGTGACAATAGTCTAGTGCATAGTGGTGATGTATTGTTAGGCTTACCTACTCCAGCTACTATACCTAGTACTGACAACATTACTGCAGGAACATTAGCTAATAATACCTGGGGCTATGATGTAGGACCTATGAGCAGCGTCCTAGAAGACTTTAAGGCTATTCCTCTACCTGATGGTCCTCCTGATACTATTAATAGCTCAAGTGCTCCCATAGAAGATGATGAGACTATTGTTACCTTTGGAGCTAGAGCTGATATGAATCAGAAGGTAGGAGTCTACAAACAGACTGTTACCTTCACGGCTGTAACTAACCCTGTTCCTCCTCCTACTGTAGTTAGTGTTTCTCCTACTTCTGCTGCAGCCGGTAATACCATCACAATTACTGGTACTAATTTCTATGCTGGTGGATCAACTAGTGGAGTGTTGAGAGTGACTATAGGAGGAGGTAGTAGTGGAATTGCTGCCATGAGCTGTACTAATCGAGTAGTTACTAGCAATACTAGTCTTACCTGCACTGTACCAGAGCTAGAGCCTGGTGTTTATCCTGTAATCGTGAAGACGTTTGGAGGGAGTAGTAATAGTGATATAGAACTAACCATAGTTGATCTCAACCCACCAGTTCTGGATGTTTACCCTACTACGGGTTGGACAGGAGATAGTGTGACTATTACCGGCAACCACATCTTCAGTGATGTTAGCAGTGTAACTATTGGCGGCACAGCTTGCAGCAGCTATACAGTAGTGTCTAACTCTAAGATTACCTGTGTACTACCAGCAAAAGTAAGTGGCACTACTAATGACATTGTAGTTACCAATGGCACTGCACCAGGTACCAATGTAACTGATGCCAGCACTTATACCCATATGAAGATTACCTACTTTGATCCAACAGCTAGTACTGTAACCTTAAATGGCTATACCTATCCTTACTATCCCAATGGCTTTACTTCTACCAATTGTTCTAGTATGACGCCAAGCAATACTACAACTATTAACCCAATTAGTCCTGGGCCTAATCCATCCATTGTCTACGTGAGGGACACTAGAAACAACCAAGTCTATAAAGTAAAACGTATGATCGACAATAAGTGCTGGATGATTGATAATTTGAAGTACATAGATGACGTGATCCAGAACTATGATGGCGTAGATTCCAGTGGTATACCCAATGGCACAGCTGGGTCGGTTGGTATGATCTACCGAAATGAGACTAGCACTTTTAACACGATTAATGGCACCAGTACGCAGAGCGCTACTAACAGCAATAAGGCTTTTTACAATAATCCTATGGGCATAGACAGTTGCTACGGTGGCAGCACTAGCTACATGGCGACCAACACCACCACCCACTGTGGTTACCTATATAACTGGTATGCGGCGACTAATGGCACAGGCACTTATAGCGTTGGTACGGACGGCAACCAAGTTACGGGGAATATTTGCTTAGCTAACTTCAGATTACCCTCTGGGACATCTGGTACCGGTGGTCCAACCACCAACGGTACAGTTTCCACTCATGCGGACTTTCCAGTCCTCAATGCCAGCATGGCAGCAGGTGCTTTGGCGACAGGTAATGCTACCACCTCTACTTTTGCTGGTTGGTTACCAGGCGCCCAATGGTCTGGCACCTTCTCTGGATACCGCCCTAATAACTTCGGCATGCAGGGCGCACGCAACTATTTCTGGAGCTCTACGACCAACTCTGCCACCAACGCCCGTATCCTGAATTCCTACGCTGCTTTCGTGTACCCGGGTACTGGCCTTGACGGTTCCGCCCCAAAGTACTTTGGTCTTACCGTCCGCTGTGTCCTCCCATAAAACCACCGTTGATTTAGTCCAGCAAACCATGGTAATATAAATGAAGTAAATTTTAGAGGTATTCATGAATTTCAAGACAATTTTCCGTTCGTTCCGCAACAAGAGCATGCTCAAACGCATACTTATTATCTTCGGTATTTTGATTGCCTACCGCTTCCTCGCCCACATCCCAGTCCCGCTTGGCGATGCTAGCAACTTTAAGGAAGCTGTCCAAAACTTCATCAACAGCACCGACTTCGGCGGTTTCATCAATCTCATATCCGGTGGCGGACTCACTAGCTTCTCAATCATCCTGGTCGGCCTCTCGCCCTTCATTACTGCCTCCATTGTCACCCAGCTTCTCACTAAAGCCATCCCGAAAATGGAAGAACTCCACAACGACGGCGAATCCGGCCGCCGCAAGATCAACCAATGGACCCGCATGGCCACCGTGCCACTCGCTATCCTCCAATCCATCGCATACATCTTTATCCTCTACCAGCAAGTTATCGCCAGCAACACCACCGTCGCCATCGAGCCCACGACCATACAGTGGATTCTATCCATCGTTTCGATGACCGCCGGCTCGCTCATCCTGATGTGGCTCGGCGAACTCATCACCGAGCAGGGCATCGGCAACGGCATCTCCATGGTCATCTTCGCCAGCATCATTTCCGCCTTCCCCTCCACCATCGCCAATCTTGGCAATTCACTCTTTGATACCACTGCTGGCAGCCTCAGCATGTTTGGCTGGTTCGAGCTCCCAGTCAACCCGAACGTCTTCTATATTACGCTAGCATTGGGTGTTGGCATCGTCATCGTTCTCTATTGTCTTGTCAAAATCAACGAGGCACAGCGTATTATAACCATAAATTACGCTAAACGTGTCCACGGCAACAGCTCATATGGTGGCATTAAATCTATCATGCCTATTAAACTGATCGCCGCCGGCGTCGTCCCCGTCATCTTCGCCGTCGCCTTCCTATCCTTACCGTCTTTTATAGGCCAAATTATGCAAAGTGCCGATCCAGGCAATCAGTTTGCCGCCAACCTCACCAGCTGGTTCTCCGCGCCTTCTGCTCAAAACTTCACCGCTCTCACCCCAGAGTGGTTCATCTACCCAGCATGTTACTTCATCCTCGTCGTCGCCTTCACATATTTCTACACCAGCATTATCTTTAACACCAAAGAAATCGCCGAAAACCTTCAAAAACAAGGCGGTTTCATCGAAGGCGTTCGTCCCGGCCTAGCCACCCAAAAATACTTTGACACCACGATGCGCCGACTCAATCTCTTCGGTTCACTCGCGCTTGGCCTCATCGCCATGCTCCCATTTATCACAGACTATATATTCATTATCATCTCTGGTGCCCCAATTGGGCTCGCTCTTAGTGGAACTGGACTCCTAATCGTAGTGACGGTGGCACTCGAAAGTCTCCGTCAGCTCAACTCGCGTGCGCTGATGATTACCTACGACGAATACAAATGAGCCTCCGCATCAATACTGTAGTCCGAAAAATTCCCCAAATTATCCTAATTATCCTCGCGCTATTCCTGCTCGGCTGTCTGATCAAAGTCGCCCTTTGGGAGCACTTCTACTATCAAGACAAAGAAGGATCCATCCGCGATCAAGCTATAGAAATTGGCGTCAGCGTTCCAGAACCATCGGCCGTCGATGAAACTCCCGTCACTGACGCGGACAAGGCCGCTCATATAGTATCCCCTGACAAACCCCGCTACCTCATGGGTGCATTTATGGGCCAACACACCAAAGCTCGAGTCCGTGAAGTCGGACTCACTTCATCCGGTGCCATGGATACTCTATCCGGTATTTTCGATGTAGCCTGGTATCGCAATTCCAGTAAGCCAGGACAAGGTGGCACTATCCTAATGAACGGCCACAAAGGTGGCCCCACCAGAATCGGCATCTTTGATAACCTCGACCAAGTCAGAAAAGGCGATATCCTCACCATCGAACGTGGCGATGGCGCCATTTTCAAATATGAGGTCTACGAAAGCCAATCTATGCCTATTGCTCAAGCCAATGCTTATATGTCCACCATGCTAAAATCGCCAGTACCGGGCAAAGAATCACTCTCGCTCATCTCCTGTGCTGGCGATTGGAGCCAACAAAAACGCACTTACAATGCTCGCGCTATGGTCCGCGCTGTTCTTGTGGAAAACGAAGAGTAAAAACCCTTTACAACTTGACAAATTTTTGATACACTAGCAAGGTAATTTATGGCTAGTCAAAAGGAAGTGATTAAACTCACCGGCAAAGTCGTTGAGGCTCTGCCTGGTACCCAATTCCGGGTTTCTCTGGAGAATGGTCATATTATCATCGCGCACATGTCGGGTAAAATGCGCAAAAATTATATCCGACTTGTCCCAGGTGATAAGGTAGAAGTTGAGTTAACCCCTTACGATCTTACAAAGGGCAGAATCAGCTTCCGCCTCAAAGATTAAATTTAATCGAGAATTTCGGCTGCCCGAAATGCATATGCATTTCAGCCGACTGAAAATCTCCCAAGAAAGGACATTTTCTTAACATGAAAGTTCGCGCAAGTGTCAAGAAAATCAGCCCGGATGATATCGTAGTCCGCCGCAAAGGCATACTTCGTATCATCAATAAGAAAAAACCTAAGAATAAGCAAAGGCAGGGTTAAGCATGGCAAGAATCGCCGGCGTCACTATCCCGAACGACAAGCAAGTGTGGGTTGCATTAACGTCGGTTTACGGAATCGGTCACACCACAAGCAAAGCCATCCTTGCGGCGGCCAAAATTGAGCCGACCACTCGGGTGAAAGATCTCACCGAGGCTGACGAACAGAAACTAAACGATATTATTTCTACAAAATATACCGTTGAAGGTGACTTGAAGCGCCTCGTGACCAATAATATTAAGCGTATTAAGGATATTAATACGTATAAAGGTTTACGCCACAAGGCTGGTCTTCCAGTCAATGGTCAACGCACTCGTACGAATGCACGAACTCGTAAGGGTAGGGCAATTGCAGTTGGTGGTGCACAACCTAAAGCTGCGAGCAAAACTTAAGGAGTTATTAGTATGACAGCAGAAGAAGTTATTACTACTGAGGCTCCGCAAGTGGAGCAAAAGGTCACTAAAAAGACCAAAAAAAGCAAACGCATTGTTCAGGCAGGTGAAGTTCATATTCAAGCTACCTTCAACAATACTATTATCAGCATTACAGATAAAAAAGGTGAGATTTTGGTCGCCAGTTCAGCCGGCGCCAACGGTTTCCGTGGTTCCAAAAAGGGAACTGCTTACGCCGCTCAAGTTGCCGCTGAAAAAGTTGCACAGGTCGCCAAACAAGAACACGGCATGAACAGCGTAGACGTATTTGTCAAAGGCATCGGACTTGGCCGCGACAGCGCCATCCGCGCCATTAGTTCACAAAGTATTTCCATCAGCAGTGTTACCGATAAAACTCCGATCCCACATGGTGGTGTGCGACCTAAGGGAGAAAGGAAACCATAATGGCACGTGATAATACCCCAATTGCAAAACAATCCCGTCGTGAAGGTTATGCGCTTCATCCTAAAGCTCATAAAATCATGGCTCGCAAGTCCGGTATTCCTGGACAGCACGCTGACATGCGTGTCCGCGGCGGCAGTCTTTATTTGACTCAGCTCCGCGAAAAGCAAAAAACTCGCCGTATTTACGGCTTGCTCGAAAAACAATTCGCCAAATTAGTCCACGAGGCTCAAAAAGCCGAAGGCCAGACTGGCGAAGCTCTCCTGAACTACCTAGAGCGTCGCGCCGATAATACCGTTTACCGCGCTGGCTTTGCTACCTCTCGCCGCGCCGCCCGGCAACTCGTTTCTCACGGCCATTTCCTGCTTAACGGTCATCGTATCGATATCCCGTCCATCCGCATGAAATCTGGCGATGTCTTGGAAGTTCGGCCAAAATCTCAAAAATCTGAATATTTCAAAAATCTTGAAAACGTCATCGGCGCCGCTGGCCCTCAGCCTCTTTCTTGGCTCAAGACCGATGTTAAAAAACGCAAAATTGAAATCACTGGATCACCAAAGCGCGAAGAAGCCGAGGTGGGCATAAACGAACAATTAATCGTTGAGTACTACTCACGCTAAAGGAGAAAAGAATATGTCAAAAGTTATCCACGAAGCAACACTTGCAGAAATCAACGAACTTGGCGAAAACAGCACCAGTTTTGTCATCAAACCGCTTTACTACGGCTACGGCAATACGCTCGGCAACTCCTTGCGCCGCGTTCTGCTCTCCAGCATCAAAGGTGCTGCCATCACGGCTTTTCGCATTGAAGGCACCACGCACGAATTTACGGCCATCCCTGGCATTGCTGAAGACGTTGTCGATATTATGCTCAACCTCAAGAACATCCACGTCAAATCTCACTCTGATACGCCCATCGAACTGCATCTAGAGAAAAAAGGCGCTGGCACGGTTTTTGCCCGCGATATCAAACTCCCCGCCGAAATCGAAATTGCCAATCCTCAACAGATTATCTGCAACATCGACGATCCCAAGTTCACTCTCAAAATGGACCTAGTCGTCGACACCGGCCGCGGTTATCTCAATATCGAACAGTCCAGCGAATCTCGCACCAACAGCGATATGATCGCTATCGATGCAGTCTTTACACCAGTCCTGCGCGTCCGCTACAAGGCCGAGAATACTCGTGTCGGTCAAGATACTAACCTGCAGCAACTAACTGTCACTATCGACACTGATGGCACCATCACTCCCCGTGAAGCTTTCGAAGAAGCTGCTGCTATCTTAGTCAACCAATACAAGGCTCTTGCGGGCACCACTACCGTCGAATCCGCACCAGCTCCCACTAGCACCACTACCGAAGACGAATCTGGCCTCATGATGCCAGTTGAAGAAATGGGACTGTCTGCCCGCACCGCTAACGCATTGCTGAACAACGAAATCCGCACCGTCCGCGACCTCGTTATGCTCTCCGAAACCGACCTGAAAGAACTCAAAGGTTTCGGTAGTAAAGCTCTCGACGAAGTTAGAGAAAAATTAACGGAATTGAAGGTTTAATATGCACCGCCACGGATACAAAGGCCGCAAATTTGGCCGCGAAACTGATCAGAGAAAGGCACTGCTACGTGGGCTAATCTGTGCGCTGATCCTCAATCACTCAATCAACACTACATTGACCAAAGCCAAAGAAATGCGCCGCTACACCGAAAAATTAGTCACACTAGCCAAAAAAGGTGGACTGGCCAACCGCCGCCTCATCGTCGCCCGGCTTGACAGCATGCAAGCTGCCGCTCATCTTATCGATATCGTCGTACCAGCCATCAAGCGTGACAGCGGCTATCTTAGGATCAAAAGCATCGGTTACCGCAAAGGCGACAACGCCGAAATGGCCACTATCGCTTTCGTCGACGAGATTACCGTAGCTAAACCAGAAGTCAAAAAGCCCGCCGCCAAACCTGTCGTCAAAAAGGAGAAAAAGTAATGAAAACTTATTCCCAAAAAACTGCCGAAATCAGCCGCGAGTGGTGGATTATAGACGCTTCGACTATGCCTCTTGGCAGACTTTCAGTTATCATCGCTGACAAGATCATGGGCAAATCAAAAGTTACTTTCACTCCGCACAACGACAACGGCGATTTCGTAGTCGTCACTAATGCCAAAGACATCAAAGTCACTGGCAATAAGATGACCGACAAACATTACTACCGCCACTCTGGCTACCCTGGAAATCTCAAAGATCTCACTCTAGAAGAAGTCATCGAGAAAAACCCAGCCCTAGTCATTGAGCAAGCTGTTGCCGGTATGATTCCAAAAAATAAGTTGCAAGCAGAACGCCTAAAAAGACTCAAAGTCTTCCCAGGCGCCGAGCACGCTCATACTGCTCAGCAACCAAAGGAGATCAAATAATGTTAGCTACTGCCAAGAAAACCACCTACACTTACGGTGCTGGCCGCCGCAAAGCTGCCACCGCCCGTGTCCGCCTGATTAAGGGCAAAGGCAATATCATCATCAATGACAAGCCGGCTCTTGAATATCTCAGCGGAAACAAAACCCTAATGGCCGAGATCACCGATCCGCTAGCTGCCACTCAAAAGCAAAAAGACTACGACGTTTCTGTCAAAGTCAACGGCGGCGGTCTAGCTGGACAAGTTGACGCCATCAAGCTCGGCATTTCTAGAGCTCTAGTCGCAGAATTCCCAGAATTCCGCCCAGTACTCAAGAAAGCCGGTCTAATGAAGCGCGATTCTCGTGAAAAAGAACGCAAGCACTACGGTCTGCGCAGCGCTCGCAAAAAGGAACAATTCAGCAAGCGCTAAATGCATATGCATTTCAAGAAAAATACCTCTGTTGCAGGGGTATTTTTTGTATAGCCAATTACTTTAAATTTTTATATCAATATGACGGCCAGTTTCACTCTTGACAGTATTAATTGTCGCCCGTCCGATCTCTATTTGGCTTCGCCTTTCAGCTTCGCGAATTATATCCTCTTGCCGCTCTTTATCCGGGTTGCGTCGTGGATTATTTTCCCCGCGATGAACCGGTTCCACTGGTTTTATCACCGGTTGTCTTCCCTCTATTCTCATATTCATAACATCATTGTACCATGTCCATTTTCACATTTTTATGATAAAGTAATCTCGCGGGGTATTAGCTCAGTTGGCTAGAGCGCTTCAATGGCATTGAAGAGGTCATGAGTTCGAGTCTCATATACTCCACCAAAACCCTTGAAAAGAGGGGATTTTTATTCATCATAATCTTATATACCTCTGCGCTAAATCAGTATAAAACTCTTCACCTTTACGTAAATCATCTATTTCTAAGTTTTCGTTTACGCAGTGGGCATTATATTCCTTTATCGGACAATGGCAAATCGCCGTAATCCCCGCTTCATGCAAATCTTTAGCCAAGCCATGTCCGCCAATCGTCTCCAATTTAACATCAGGCAAACTCTTCAAAAAGCCCAAGATTCTTTCATCAGACAAAACATGCGGTTCGTTAGCCCAATTTACCGACAACTCAGCGCCATACTTATTCGCTAATTCATTTATTGTGTTCTTCCAAAATTCGCTAGTTTGCGGTATTGGAAACTGAATCTCAATATTCAACACACAACGACTCGGCATCCCATAGGGGTTTTCTATTGCCTCAAAACGACTCACATTAACGAAGGTTGGCGAGAATTCAACATCTACAGTTTGAGTCTTAGCTCGACCACTTAACTCATTAAGCAGATCGCGCGCTGCAAGCGCTGCATTATCCTCGGATTTCTCAAACCCGCTATGCCCGCCAATCGTCTCAAATATCAGTTTTGCCTCCAGCGTACCCTTTTCTCCAACATCTATCATGTCATAAGTGCCGCCATCTACCACTATGGCAAATTCAGGTCGAAAAAGGTTTTGCGCAATAACTTCATGAATATCCTCATTGGCATTTTCCTCATCTGAAACTACCAGAATCCCAAAGTTTTCGTTAGGCATTAATTCCTTCAGCCGCACCAGAGTTGCTAGGCACACCACCAAGGGGCCCTTATCGTCCACCACGCCGCGAGCATACAGTTTGTCATCTTTTTCAGTTAATACAAAAGCTTGCTCCCAATCCATAGCCGGCACCACATCAATATGTGCCACGAAGCCAACTTTCATATTCTGTTCAAGATTCGTTTCAATTAATAAAGCTGAGGTATTTTTTATAGACCTACAAGAAAATCCCTTACTTAGGGCAAAATTTCGAACTATCGTCATAGCTGGTTTAATATTTTTAGTCTTAGACGTATCTATTTCAACTAACGATTTAAGCATATCTATCTTTTCTTGCTGATCCATAACTTTCCTTTCATAAAATTATACTTGAACAGGGGGCGGTATTTCTACCGCCCCCAATTTTTAGGGAGCCTGCAATGCAAACGCATCAACAATTTGACTAACCATCCAACGCGCCGTATCGTAGCAATCTGGCAGGATCCGCATATTGCTCGCGGCATACCAAATATCGCTCAATCTCGATGAGTTCAAATGCATGAGTTTATTTTTCCACTCATCCGTCGTCACTGGAACTTGATGCTTATCACGAATATCAAACCCGCAGAGTTTTGCAAGCAATTCATTTTTAGACAAAAACGTATTTTGCTCAATGCTCCCGTAGTTCCAGTTACCACAGTTTTTAATTACTGAAACCAACGGTACGTCCGGTGCAAATTCACGCGCCTTCATTTCGAAATCTTCTACCAAATCCCGGTATGCAAAAGTCTGCACATCTAACCAGATAGCAAGTTCATCCTCGGCTATAGCCGGCAAAACGGTCGTAAATTCCAACTCATAGAGCGAAGATAGAAATTGGGCATATGTTGGATCTCTGCCTGCCATCAGCCACTGCAAATGTTCCAGAGAATTCGGGCGAAGATATTGTGTAAGCGCGTCCAACTCCGAAAATCTCTGCACATTTACCCCAGCTTCAAGCAACATGCCAACCAACATATCTTGATTCGCCCTAGCGTTCTCCATAGCATCAATATTGGCAATTTGAAGCCCCATATTACCCAACTCGGCATGTACTCTGACTTCGATATCAGACACCGTATACATGAATCTGTAGTTTATGCCGAAGCTTTCCAGTGCCCGAAAGAAACTAGCAACCTCAGCCGCAAATCTACGCGGCCGTTTACGAGTCGGGTCAATCAGCGGAATAGCATCCACCTCCGGTATGGTTGAAACTTTCATCCATGGTTGGCAAGATGCCCCCACGAACGTCAGCGTACGGTTTTGGCCAAAGGCCTTCACGAGCAATTCTGTCAGATTACCGACAACAGGCTTGCGGTAATCACACACGGCTTTGGAGTCTAAGGTTTTCACCCACTCCCTTACCAAGAACGAAAATGCTCGGGTATCCATTGATAATGACCTCCCTAAAAATAGTAACGAGCCAGCCTCCTCTGTCTTTCGAAGAAGCTTCCCTAAATACCGAGCGCTAGTGACAAAAAACGCTCCGTATTTGGGGGAGCGTCTTGTTTTAATTACGAGAAACTACCCCAAACAGGCAAAGAGATAATACATTAGATTCTTATTATGATTATTAGTCATAGGCATACTATAACATAAACGACTCATTTTTGTAAAGTCTAAAATAGTTATTACTAAACTGGCAACTCTATAACTATTCGCGCACCATCTGTATAGTTTGGATCAATATAAATTTTACCTTCATGATCATCCACGATTTTCTTCACAAAATATAACCCGAGTCCCGTCCCCTGCTGCTTAGACTCCATTGCCTCTTCCGTACGATACATTCCTTCAAAGATCCTCTCTCGATCTTCTGGCTTCACGCCCGGACCGTGATCGCTCACCATGATGTGATTATATTTTTCTGATCTAGCGTAAGAAATCTCTACCTCTGTATTCGGATGCGTATATTTAAGTGCATTATTGACCACATTATAAAAAGCGCGAGTCAGGCTATCCTGATTGCCGCGTATCATTAAATCCGCTGTAATCGTATCATCAATTTTCACGGTTACCTGGTGTTCTTTTGCCACTATACTCAACGTGCCAACTATATCTTCCAAGATTGCTCGAATTTTCACGTCATTGTAACTCTTATGTGATACTGCCAATCCTGATTTGCTGCTCAAAATACCCTCAATGCCATTGATAATCTTCGTTGCATTCTCAGCCAGCGCCGCAATCAATGATCGATTTTGTTCGCTTAGCCCCTCTGGATGCTTCAGCATGTCATCAAGCACCCATTTAATACTCACCATCGGACTGCGCACCTCATGCGAGGCTACCGACAACAACTCTTTCTCGCGCTCCAGCTGTTGTCTAGTCCGCTTCATGCTCAATTGCACGAAATACAATATTGCCATAAATGCCACGCCAGTCATAATTGGCAACGATACGCGCGATATTATATACGCCACATACTGACCATTGGGCACATCTGCGCCAAATAGTGCCATAAAATTCCCATCCTCATCCGTTATAGAAGCATAACTCGACAACCAAGTCCCCCACTCATCAGTAGCCGCTCCATCAAACCCGGTCTCACCCGTATTTATCGTTTCCCACATCAAATCTGTCGTATCAGGAAAAATATCTCCCGGCAAAGCTTCTTCGTCGCTGGTGTCAGAATCTACGTAGAAAAATAACTCGCCTGCGTCATTCACGCCCATTAGCCACACAAAAGATATCTGGCTGTTTACCTCAGCCAAATCAGTAAACATAGTCTTTAGGTTTCGATATGACTCTCTGTATAGGTCTGATCTATCTCCAGCCAATTCTGCTATATCTTCTCTAGGTATAACAATAGCAATCGTGTTTACCGTCTCTATTGTCCTAGTCCCAATCTCTGCGATTGCCTCATCATAAAAATAAATTGCCGTAATCACGGTGATAATTGCCACCACAATCATGGCAAACATAATAGTAAATTTATTGATTATCTTATCTCTTACTGACATCCTTACCCATCTATCCTTAAGCATTATTATATCACAAGCAGAAGTATCACCAGTGTGATAAAATTAGAGCATGAAAACTATTCTTACCGGCATCCGTGTCAATGGCGAACTCACCTTAGGCAACTATTTAGGTGCACTCCTTCCCATGACCCGGCTCGCCAATCAACATAGCCAAGATTCCAAAATCAATATCTTCATACCTGATCTTCATACCATCATTTCCGACATCGACGGCAATCTGCAAACCAACCTAATCAAATCAATCAAATATTATCTCGCCTCGGGTCTAGAGCTAAATGACAATATCCATATTTATCGTCAATCCTTTGTGCCTGCCCACTCCGAACTGACCTGGCTGCTAAATTGTTTTGCCACTATGGGCGAAGTTTCCCGCATGATCCAATATAAAGAAAAAGGCGAAGGCAAAGATTCCGCCAATGTTGGCATTTTTGATTATCCAGTCCTCATGGCAGCCGATATTTTGCTATATGACGCCAACTATATACCAGTAGGAGAAGACCAATTCCAGCACCTCGAACTCACGCGCGACATTGCAATCCGCATCAATAATCGTTTTGATCAGGAGATATTCACGATACCTGCCAAAACCACCGACCAAGCAAAATTTATGGGTGTTGATGACGGCATCCGTATTCGTTCGCTCACCAATCCAGAGAAGAAAATGAGCAAATCCGATATCAGCGAACACAGTAAAATTATGCTCTCAGACGACCCAGAAGCTGCCGCCAAAAAAATCATGTCCGCCACCACTGATAGCATCGGCAAGATCCAATTTGACATGTTCAATCAGCCTGGCATCAGCAATTTGCTCCAAATTGAAAGCCTCATCACTAACCAACCTCTGCAAATTGTTATTTCCCGTTGGGCCGGCGAAACCAACTACGGCGACCTCAAAAACCAAGTTGCCACTTCCGTAAAAACCTTTCTAACCGATTTTCAAACGAAAGTTAACGATATCACTGATCAAAAAGTTCTTGAAGTTCTAGAAAAAGGCGAAATTTACGCCAACCAAATCGCCAACGCAAAACTCCATCAAGTTCAAGTTGCTCTCGGACTACGTAAAAATGCCTAAAAAATTCAGTAAATCCCATTTGTCCCGTATCATCAACGGGGATATTGAGTTGTCAGAGGCTCCAGAAAAAACTATTAAAACTCGACTTGATATCGCTCTCCAAACCAAATATCCGCAGTACAATCGCTCTACCATCAAGAAATACATCAAAGCCGGCCAAGTTTCCATCAACGAAAATTTAGCTGATAAACCAAATACGCTCGTGACAGAAACAGATAACCTCAAAATCCACTTACCAACCAGCAACAGCACACCAAAACCTCCAGTAATCTACGAAGATAACAATGTCATAGTCCTAGATAAGCCAGTCGGCCTGCTCACTGTCAGTAAGGGCGATTTCAACCCCGAACCCACGCTAGAGTCATACGGACTCGCCGCCCATCGTCTTGACCGCGATACCTCCGGTGTCATCATCCTCGCCAAAAATGATCAAACCAAATCTGCCCTCCAAAAGCAATTTCAAGACCGCAAAACCCACAAAACTTATTACGCAATTGTAGTTGGCTACCCCAAACTTGACGAAGCCATCATCAATATACCACTCGCGCGCAACCTCAAAGCCCCCACTACTTTCCAACCCAACCCAGAGGGCAGGGAAGCCATCACGCAATATAAAGTCATTGAACAAAACGACAAATATTCACTGCTAGAGCTAAAACCTCAAACCGGACGTACTCACCAGCTCCGTGTTCATCTAGCTCACATCGGCACACCAATCTTAGGTGATAAAATCTACGGCAAAACACCTGCCGACCGCATGTATCTTCATGCCACCGAACTAGAAATTACCATACCAAAAAGCCAACGCAAAATTTTCACCTCAAAATTACCAGAAAGTTTTCAAAATGTTCTTGAAAAACACTGATAAAACCCTCCAAATCATCGAAAAATTCCATTTTATTATTTTTGAACTCCCCGATTCCGACTTTCCATCCATCCCCAAAGCCATCAATATCACACCTAACGACAAAAATAACATCACAATCGAAGATATTCACGACATTGAACAAATCGTCCGCACTAAACAATCCAGCAGTTTCATCATCACCGTTAGCCATGCCGATCACATGACTGAACAAGCCCAAAACTGTTTCCTGAAATTACTAGAAGAACCAGGAGACCACATCCATTTCGCTTTTTTCACTCAGCACCTCAATCAACTCTTGCCCACCATCCGCTCCCGCGCCCAGATCTTTCAACAAAAATCCAACATCAAGATCGACTCTCCACTGCAACACGATCAAGAGATCATCACTCTCGCAAAACAATATATCTCATCCACACCGCGCCAATTAGCATCATTTTCGCAAACTCTTGCCAAAAACCGCGAAAAAGCCCTCGAAATGCTCGATGTCTCCATTGAACTACTTTATAAATCTTATTTCAAAACCGGCAATCCCAAATTCCTCGATAAACTCGCAAACCTAGCCAAAACCTACGACAACATCTCAAAAAACGGCCACGTCCGCTTACAGCTTGTGGCCGGTATGGTATAATTAAGGTATGTTAGCCGTTATCATTATGTCGCTTTTCGCACTTTATATTGTCTTTTTCCTACCTGCCGAAAAAACCACCACAGACGAAGATGAGCCTGAAATCCGCAAAGCCCCCCAAATGCGCAAACTTTGGGCGCTTGCCCGCGTCGCCATGAAAGAGCGCAAACCTCTAAAAGCCGAAAAAGCCCTCCTCACCATCCTCAAATTTGACCAAAAGAACGCTGCCGCCTACAACCGGCTGGGTATTATTTACGCCAAAGAAAGAAAATACAAAGAAGCCATTGAGTGCTTCGAAATCGCCCAATCGCTCGATAATAATGCCTCATCCATGCATAACGTAGGCCTCATCTATCTGGAAACCCAAAACTATGAAAAAGCCTCTATGGCATTTAAGCAAGCCATCGAACTCGAAGGCGATCTCCCAGCCCGCTACATTGCCTACGCCAAGGCCGAAGAACACCTTGGAAACCGCAAAAAAGCCCTCGAATCTCTCGAAGTCGCCTACGATCTCGCTCCCTCCACCATGATCCTTCGCCATATTCTCGAAGTATACGAACGCGCCGAGGACGAAGAGGGCATTGAACAAACCAAAAAACGCATTGAGGACTTATTGGAAACCCAAAAACAAAAACCAGACAAGCCCGAAAAACCGCCTCGCCGCCCACCCAAAATCCTCCAGGGGCGCCGCCGAGTTATGTAATATGGTATAATTACCGAGAGTTCAAATATGCCGTGTTAGCTCAGTTGGCCAGAGCGCCTCTCTTGTAAAGAGGAGGTCCCCAGTTCGAACCTGGGACACGGCTCCAAATTCGCATGAAAAAATATGATACGTTTTGTAAAAATTGCAAAAAACATACTATAAATCCCGTTTATTGTTCTAATAAGTGTCAGCAAGAATATCAAAGTAATCAGAAAATTAAAAACGGCACAGCCGGTTGGAAAGTCCGGAACAATTTTATTAAGCAGCGAGACAGCTATACTTGCCAAATCTGCCATAACAGTAAATGGAGGGGTCAACCTATACCCATCGTCATAGACCACATAGACGGAAATTCAGAGAATAATAACTTCCATAACCTAAGAGCTGTATGCCCTAACTGCGATGCGCAGCTACCCACCTATAAATCCAAAAACCGCGGAAATGGTAGAGCTTACAGAAGAATACGGTACAAAAACGGGGAATCATACTAATTGTAATATAACGACAATTATGCTAAAATAACCCCGTACCTTGCTGGAATCGCGTAGTGGCAATCGCAGGAGGCTGTAAACCTCCCGACTTCGGTCTTCGTAGGTTCGAGTCCTACTTCCAGCACCAAAAAGGAGCTTCCATATGCACTAGAAGGCTCTTTTTTTGTTTAATTCCCCACAACAGGTGGCGTACCTACACGAAGCGACCCCGCACCTCCAGCCAAACTATTACTACCTCCATTCATGCTAATGCTATTTTAGCATTTTTTATCTGTAATTGGCAACCTTTTTACACTTCGCAATCGTCTTTTTTAAGGTCTTTAATTTGTTCTTTCAAAATCCTCTTTTCCACGATATCACTCAGCCGGTCAATCTCGCATTCCAGCGGCTTCACAATCCCGTCATACATCAGGTCAATCTTTTCTGCATATGCACTTCGAGGCTTCGCTTTCGTCTTAGTCCATCGTCGCACCGTGAAGTAATTCACCCCCAGCAGTCTCGCTATTTTACCTCTGTTCCAACCACTCACGCCCATCACTCTGTCAAACTTCTCTTTATACGTCATACTCCTCCTTCAATTTTTATACATATGCATTTTACCATTATTCCCACACATGCTAAAATAGTGGGGTCCCCACTCGTGGGGTAGAGGAGACTGCAGTGCCGTAAGTGAAATCTTTGCGTAGCAAAGATAAACTAGAGGCCTGAAGTCGACGACGTGCCGCGATAGCTCAGTTGGTAGAGCGCATCCATGGTAAGGATGAGGTCCCGGGTTCAAATCCCGGTCGCGGCTCCATTTTATTGTCTTTATTGTAAAGATATGGTAATATAGGAAACATTATGGCAAAAAAGAATAATACCAAGCGCAAGCTCGTCGGACTAGTTTCAGAGGAATCTGGCCTTCGTCAGTACTACACCAAGAAAAACACTATGAACAATCCTGACAAGCTCACTTTGCGTAAATACGATCCTATCCTCAGGAAACACGTTAAATTCACCGAGACCAAGAAAAACCTCGGCCGCAACGAAGTCAAAGAAAAGAAGCGCTAGAAATCCCAGCGCTCCCAATCAATAATTATCAGACCGCAACAACTTCGGTCTGATTTTTTATACTCTTACTCTTTTTACGCCCCCTTAAATATCTCACGCCAGCGTAAACTAACGGAGTACTCACTACTGACATTGCACACTTTGCCAACCAATATGGCAATATCATCCCACCTAACCAAAGTATATTATTCGCAAACCCATCCGCAAATACACCATAAAATGCCACCGTCATAAAAACTACCGTATCAATCAATGTCCCAGAGAAACTCGATATATTGCTCCTAAACCATAAATGCCTGCCTTTTGACCGTTTCTTCAAACGGCTGAAAATCAACACGTCAAGTGTCCCAGCCACCGCAAATGCTACTATTGACGCAATCGCAATCCTTGCCGACATGCCAAAAACCATATTGTATGAACCGTTCATAAATTCAAACCGTGCTGCATGGGGCAAACTCGTTGCCAACCAAATAAATGGCACCAGCAGGACTTGCACAATCACGCCCAACCAAACCAACTGCTTTGCCCTCGCGCGACCATAAAGTTCATTTACTGCGTCTAGTGCCATAAACATCATTGGCAATAAGAATATCGCGACTGAAATATTAAAATTCAATCCCAAAAACTCACCCAACGGCATCACCTTCGTTCCCATCAACGCCGCCACAATCACGCCAAAGATGTATAGCGCTATCATTATATCCAGCTTATTGAACTTTCTAAGCGCAGATCTTATTAAAAACATAAAAACTCCTTATTTCGATTTTATAAAATAAAAGAGAAGAGGAGTTTAAATAAAACTAGACCAAGTGATAAGGCGTTTAGAGATAATCATTTCCGAATTATATCACAAACCTAACCGATTCTAAACTGCACATCCCGCATAACGTTCATATAGTACATAAACGCATCATACGGGCTGTCATAGGCCGAGAAATAAGCATGCACATCGCCATCATTGAAATACTTCGTACACATATAGTAGACGTGGTCGCTGGTCTGCAACCGCCGCCAATCATTGATCAAGCCCAAGTCGCCGCTTGCCAACACTCCGTCTTTTACACCATACACTGCGCGCATTGCCTCATGCTGCATTGAATTGCCCAGCCATGCCGACAAGTCCCGCTCTGTATCCGCCCAAGTCACTGTCCACGGCATACTAATCTCGCTCTTCGGCTCTTCGCTATCACACGCCTCGCTCACGGTCAAAAAGCGATTTTCCTGATCACGATCCCAACGGAACATCAAGTGTTCAAAGAACTCAAACACGCCCGTATCTTCCCATTGATGTTCGCCGAAAGTCTCAAAGTCCATAAACAAATTCAACAGTCCGCCCCTCAAGGTATCTGTTTCCAGCCATTGAATATATTTATCGACCGTCAGCGGCCACTCTTTCCATTTTTTATCCGAAAAACGAAACGCGATGTCATCACTCAACCGATAATTCTTCAACAGCAATCGAATATTATCGCAACCCTCTGGTCGATATACGAAATTCGGGGACCTCCACTCCAAAATTTTATCCCATCCCTCTGCCAAGATGCCCTTAAACCCAAAATCTTGCGCCCATTTCGCCAAATCATTGTTATAAGATAACTCGGTATTCCTAAACACTCGGCACTCCACCCCAAACATTTCGCGAATCTTATCCTGATGCATCCTCACCTGAGCTTCAAACTCGTCACGATCATAGAAAAATGCCAAAGAGTGATAATACGTCTCTGCTACAATTTCCACCCGACCCGTCGCCACTACTCGCTTTAAAGTCTCCAGCACATCTGGCGCCCAATCTGATATCTGTTCCAATAAAACCCCCGTCACCGATAGGGAAAATTTAAACTCCGGATACATGTTAAGGCATTTCTCCAAAGTAGCCAACATTGGCCGATACGATTTATCCGCCACCTTCTCAAGAACCCGCTGGTTGTTATTCCTAGCATACCAGTCCGGCTCATGCCAATAATCGTGGTCTTTGCCCGCTGCAAATACACTGTAATGCTTAACCCTATAGGGCTGGTGCATATGCATATAGAGCACTATAGATCTCATGTTTGTTTAGAATACATTCCGTTTATGTTTTCTCGCCTCATCATACACTTGCATGCATTTTTTTGCAATATCATCCCACGAAATATTCCTATATTCGTGCGCCACGCCGTCACTTAGACTCTCTCTCAGCGCCGTACTTTCCGCAATTCCCACCAATGCATTGGCCAATTTATCCTCATCCCAAAAATCATAACGCATAATATTACGCAAAACCTCGCCAACACCAGATTGCTTTGTGATCACCAGAGCATTTCCATGATGCGCAGCTTCCAAAGCCGTCAATCCAAATGGTTCACTTACCGAACTCATCACGAAAATATCTGAAGCCGCATATACGTCTCGCACTTGTTTGCCACGTATAAACCCCGTAAACAAAACATTATTTGCTATGCCCAAATCTGCCGATAATTGCAGCAGTTCATCCTTTTGTTCACCATCGCCCGCAAACAAAAACAGCATCTTCGGGTGCTTACTCACCGCTCGTGCCGCCGCTCGTATCATATGAGTTAAACCCTTCTGCAACGTAAACCTTCCCACCGTCGAAACCACCGTCCAGCCCTTCTTCCTCAGCCCCTCCAAATAACGATAATTTGACCCGTCATAATCATAATCTTCGTCAATATAAGACATATCCAGCCCGTTATAAGCCACATCAATCTTATCTGCCGGTATACCATACTTCTCCACAATAATATTCTTTGTGATATTACTCACCGCAATAATTCGATCAGCCGCCACCAACCCCGCTCGTTCAATCTCGTGCACCACTGGATTCCCGCCGTTCATACCGCTGCGGTCATATTCCGTAGCATGTACGTGCGCCACTAGAGGTATGCCAAAGTTCTTCTTCGCTAACACCCCAGCTTCATAAGTCAGCCAGTCATGCGCGTGCACAAAATCCGGCTTAAATTCCATCAAATAACGCTCAACAAACTCGCAATAACACCTTTGAATATCACGGATCGACATCATCTCTTCTTCCGTAAAAATCTTAAACAGCTTCTCTTGAATCCTCTTCGACTCATAAGCGGAACCACCGTAACGGAACAACGGATCTATCCGTGTTGCCGCCAAAACCCGCATATGGTTTATCCCATGCTCCGCTTCATATGGCACCACAAAATCAATGTCTGCCCCCGCCTTAGCCAAAGCCTTCGATAAGTTGATGCATGCTACCCCCAACCCGCCACTATTGTGCGGTGGCAATTCCCATCCTAGCATCAAAATCTTCATCACCTACCAGTATACTCTAAATTTTTAGCATAAACAACAATCATGACGCCCTGCGACCCTTCTTTGGGTTGACCGCCAACGCCACTAAACCAATAATCATCTCTAGCTGCGAAAAATCTTCCTCGCCAAACTGCCCTTCACGATGAGGAGCGCCAAATATAATCCTGCCAAACGTCTGCCCATCAACATCACGAAGATCAACTATTGCTCGCAGTTCTTCAAATTCCAAAATCCGATCACCCTCTTTATTCTTCAATATCTGCCAAATCTGATCCGGCGCGCTCTTGTTTTCAATTGCGCCAATCTCAATATCCTTTGCTCCAAATTCAACCTCCTTTGAACCATAGAGCTTATCACCAATCGCGATGCCAATATATGAAAAATGCAAATGATCAGCCAGGAAAACCGTCAGTTCCTCCAGATTAACCTTACCGGCTCTAAATCGATTCAGCCGTTTTACGATATACCCAACATCTACCACATTTATTGATAGCAACGAGCGCACATTTTCCATCAACTCGGACAGCCACGGCATTATTAATAAAAGTGTCGCCGTCATTATAAAGTTCAGGATTAAACTTTCGAGCGACAAATAAGAGTGGCGGAATAGCAGAATTGACAGCACGAACAGCAGCACGACATAAGCTAACGACATCGTGGCAATTAAGGTCGCATAAGATAACATCTTCAGCCATACCGTCTGAATCAATATCAAGCGATATCGCAAAATTGCATAGTAAAAAGCCATCACCGCTACGCCAATAGAAAGCGGTCCAATCCAAATTAGGTCATATCCATTTAGGGGAACGATTAGCCCAAAACAAAAAGCCGTCAACGCACAAACGCCAGGACCAACTAGTAAAACCAGGATCGTATTCTTCACCAAAGTCGGTGGTCGGCTCATCAGCTTTGTCAGCAACAACATACCGTAAGCAACAATTGTCACCACAAAGTAAAAGATATATGCAAAATAAAACCACCCCAACCGCAAATTAACTACGTTGCCATACAGCTCGCTCAAAGTTATATTCGTATATAGAAGATCGGGCACTGCAATAATTGCTATGCAAAAAGCCGCGCCTACAGCAGCCAAAGAAATCGCCAATGTCCGTCCTTTCTTAAAATCGGTAAATTTAGCTGCAAAACCTACCATCCCCCCCGCCATTATCAACGCCGATATGTACATAACGGCCGTTATCCAAGGCGCAATCGCAACAGCACCTTCGGGTAAATTAAGGAATACTGTAACCGAGTACGCCCACAAAGATGCACCTGCCACTGCCACGAAAAACCAAATAGACAAAGCTTTCTTGTTTATTTTTGACCCAAAAAGCACCGTGATGCCCATCAGTAAAGTTAAAGTCGCTACGATAACGACCAAAACACTAGCTAGCTGCATAAAGCCCTCTCATAATAAACATATACGCTATTAATTATACATCAAACTAAAAAAAGAAAAAGGCCGCCTCCGTATAAAATTATACTTTGACGACCATTTTTTAGAGGGCTTTAATCTTGAAATTCACTTCGAGTAAATCTTTCTCTCCCTTCAAGTATGGGTGAGTATGGTACATTACCGATTCAACTGGCAAATCTGAAACCAAATGCTCAATTGTCGATTTTGCCGCTCTGACACTCTCGTTCAGGCGCATTTCGTAAGACCACTCCAGGCAGTGCACGCAGAAATCTATCGACCAGCCCTGCAATTGCAGGTCCGTCATCAAAACTCCGCCGGATTTCAGTTTCATTATCGCCAAAGACATCAAGTGCTTTCGCTCCTCATCGGACAAATACGTCAAAATGCCATTTGCCAAAATTGCATCCTGCGATTGATCCGGCAGACCATCTAGGACTTCAAATAAGTCTGCATTTCGAAAATCCAATTCGACATCTTGCCCAGTTAAAACCTTAGCGTAATCTGCACAACATTTCAGTACTCGGACATCGTCTGTTTTGTCACAAGCGACTATTCTTTTCGGCAACGTATCTGTCGACAGCAATCTGAATGGCAATAAGGTTCCGCATGCCAAATCTGTCACGCTATCCTTACGGCTAACTAAATCCGCTGCCATATGATATCTCAAGCACACCGACATGAACATTGGATCGACATCCCTGATAAAGCGAATGATATCGTTTTTCGGAATCAGTTCCAAATAAGGATCCAATTGTAATGCTGCGCCTAAGGTTCCGACATACGGCGCCTCAATGATGGCGTCCATGTATCTCCTAGAACCAACCTTGCCGGCCAGCCAGGTAGCTCGTGCCACTGCTGGGTTAGCGAATTTTTCCTGCAGGTCAGGCCACAATTCAGCTATCTTAGCTTCGCCGTAAACCTTCACCATCTGCTTCCTTATCTTCTGTTTCAGTCTTTCTGTCGTCTCGGCGGCTTCGCCGTGCATCCATCGTTTGGCTTTTTTCGTATTCAGAATCGCTTGTATGCGCCATAATGCCAGCCATAGTCCATGCAGTGCCAATTTCTTCGGCAACTTCAACTCTCTAACATCAATTTCTCCCCTATTGGCTTCCACGGCAAACCCTCCTTTCAAAGAACAAACTCGGCAAGCATAAAAATTTACTCACCTGTATACCTCTATTATATCATAAGTAACAGTAAATTACAACCATAAGCATTAAAAAATACCCGCGTAAAGCGGGTATTTTCGAACTTGAGATAAATTTACAATTTATTTGCTGCAGCAATCATACCGGCAAATTCATCTGCTTTGAGAGATGCTCCGCCTACCAGGCCGCCATTAATGTCTGACTCATTTAATAGATCTTCCACATTGCCTCCGTTCATAGAGCCGCCATAGAGGATCGGCATACCAGCAGCAATATCTACATCATATAGTTGCACCAGCACGCTTCGGATATGCGCAATGGCTTCTTGCGCCTGCTGAGGAGTCGCAGTTTCACCGGTACCAATCGCCCATACTGGTTCATAAGCAACAATAATCTTCTGCATTTGCTCCGGAGTAATATCCTTCAATCCTTCAGCTAATTGCACGTCAAGAATATCGTTCGTCACGCCGTCCTTACGTTGCTGTAACGTCTCGCCAATACAGAAAATCACTTCCAGACCTGCCGCCAAAGCCGCTTTGATACGACCATTAACCGTTTCGTCCGTCTCGCCGAAATATTGCCGACGCTCGCTATGCCCAATAATTACTAAGTCTATGCCATATTCCTCAATCAGCATCTTGGCCGATACTTCGCCCGTAAAAGCTCCGCTTTCCGCCCAATGACAGTTCTGTGCACCAATCCGAATATCTGTACCATTTACAGCTTCTCTCGCCACTGGAATCAGCGGATAGGGCACACACAGCGCCACTTCACAGTTACCGGTACTCAACGATTCAATTAGATCCTTGAAATATTTTTCCGTCTCAGCCGAATTCCCGTTCATCTTCCAGTTGCCAGCCATCATTTGCCTGCCAGTTGCAGTCTTCATAAATTATCCCTTCTTTCTACTTAATACTTGTTTTATTCGAGTATTACTCCAATCAATTATACCAGACTGCATTTTTTGTTTTAAAATTTCCAACCGAAGGTTGAGTGGGCGTAAGTAAAGGGGTCCCCAATCCGAAGGATTGGGGTGAAAGGAGGATGAAGCGTCAAAAAAACTAGAAATTAAACTTGTTTAATTTCTAGTTTAAAAGACCTTCATCCGACGTGGCAGGGGCGACAGGACTCGAACCTACGACACCCGGTTTTGGAGACCGGTGCTCTACCAACTGAGCTACGCCCCTATGCGCTTATTCTAGCATATCCGTTGTAAAATGCTATAATTTACACATGCACCAAGAATTCCAAAATTTCATTAATGGCAAAAACCATCTTTGTATTATTCAAGCCGAAAACCCAGACGGCGATTCGCTCGGCGCCACTCTCGCTCTCGAAAACATCTTAACTCACCTCGACCACGAAACCTCTCTCTATTGCCCAGTCGATATCCCCAAATATATCCGCTATTTTACCGCCTGGTCTCGCGTCACCAACGATTTCTCCTACAAGGCAGACGGCTACATTATCGTCGATACCGCCTCCGCTACATTGTTATCCAAGCTGCTAAACGACTCCGCCATCAAAAACCGCCTCGAGCACGCTCCAATCCTCGTTATCGATCATCACGAAACCGCCCCCGACCTGCCTTTTGAATCAACCCAAATCACTGAAACCTCCATCGCCACCTGCAAAAACCTTTATAACATCTTTACCGCAGCAAAATACGACATCGATCAAGATTGCGCCGTCAATCTCCTTTATGGCATCCTCTCTGACACGCTCGGCCTCACCTCTCAGTCCGTCACTGCCGAGGATTACCGCATCGCCGCTGATCTCATCGACCATGGTGCCAATATTGCTGAAATGGAAGAGCACCGCCGTGACTTCATGAAGAAATCTCCCCGTATTCTCGACTACAAAGCCGATCTGATCAAGCGTGTACAGTATCATTTGGATGGCCGTCTCGCCACCGTCCTTATACCCTTTGACGATATCCAAGAATACTCAGACGAATACAACCCCAACGTCCTGATTCTGGAAGAACTCCGCCTCGTCGAAGGCGTCGATATCGCTGTCGCCATCAAAACCTATCCCGATGGCAAACTTACTGGCAAAATCCGCGCCAGCAAACCAGTTGCCGAACAGCTCGCCGGCTTTTTCGGCGGTGGCGGCCACTCTTATGCTGCCGGTTTCCGCACCTACGACACCTATGAGCATGTCCTGCCGGAATTAATCAGCGCCGTTACCAAACTCTTGGAGATTTAGATGTTCGATTTCATTTTACACCGCGTTTTCAACTATCCCTTCACCATGCGTATTCGCTATGACCGTCCTGTCAAAAATGCCGGAATCACCATCGTCTTTCTCCACGGCATCGCATCTTCATACGCCGCCTGGCGCAAAACCGTCAATGAAATTGCCAAAAATCCCGACTTCGCCTCCGCTCGTCTCATCGGTTTAGACCTCATCGGCTTCGGCAAGAACAAAAAGACCAATTGTTTTTGCCACGATTACGAAAATTACGAAAAATCCCTCAGCCACACCATTAAAAAGCTCCGCATCAAGACTCCGCTCGTCCTCGCCGGACACTCCATGGGCTGTCTCATTTCTGCCGATTATACTGCCAAGCACCCAGAAAATATTCAAGCCTTAGTCATGGTTTCTCCTCCATTTCTCAAACCACAAGACATCCGAACCATGCCTGATAAATTCTATCGCAAAAGTTTTACCAAGATGAAAGACCGTCCCGAAAATCTTTTTATTACCACTATCAGTGGCTTCTTATCTAAAATATCCACCCTGGACAGCAAATCAATCCCAACTCTAGCATTTAAAGAGTGTATGGAAAATATCATTTTGAACGAAGAGAACTGGCATACAGTTTCAAAGCTTAACATCCCCACTTATATTATTCATGGACGCCTTGATCCACTCGTCAGCGGCTCAAACCTCAAAAACCTTGCGGCAAAAAACGAACATATCCAATTAACTAAAACTGCCATCGGCGTACATGATATCACCGGCATAAAACGCCGGCGCGTCATCTCGGCTCTTCAGCATGCTATACTTAAAACATGAAACTTTATAATACGCTTACCAGAAATACTGAAGAATTCGTCCCCCAAGATCCTCAGAACGTCAAAGTCTACACTTGCGGCCCCACAGTTTACGGCTATCAGCACATTGGCAACTTCGCAGCTTATATCTACTGGGATACACTCATCCGCACACTTCAGTCTAATGATTTCAAAGTCAATCGTATCCTCAATATCACCGACGTTGGCCATCTCACGTCTGATGCAGACGATGGGCAGGACAAGCTTGAAAAAGGCGCTAAAAGGGAAGGGAAGACTGTTTGGCAAATAGCCGAATATTATACTGACGATTTCCTCGTCAATTTTAAACAGCTCAACCTCATCGACCCAGCCAAAATCACCAAAGCCACTAATTATGTCGAAGCTGGCATCAACCTCATCGATGAACTCACCAAAAAAGGCTACACTTACGAAACGGCCGATGGTATTTATTATGACACCAGCAAGTTCCCAACTTATGCCAACTTTGCTCATCTCGATCTTGAAAACTTAAAGGCCGGCGCCCGCGTCGACTTCAATCCCGAAAAACGCAACCCATCCGATTTCGCACTCTGGAAATTCATCAAGCCAAACGAAGATCACGCCATGCGCTGGGATTACCTCGGTAAACCTGGTTATCCCGGCTGGCACCTTGAGTGCTCATCCATCATCCATGCCGAATTGGGGGAACCAATCGACATCCATACCGGCGGGATTGATCATATTCCCGTCCATCACACCAACGAAATTGCTCAAAGTGAAGCTGCTTTTGACAAACCACTCTCAAAATTCTGGCTGCACAACAACCACATCACCGTCGACGGCACCAAAATTAGCAAATCACTCGGCAACGTTTACACCTTCAAAGACTTAGAAGAAAAAGGTTTCACGCACCTCGATTACCGCATGTGGGTATTGCAAGGCCACTATCAATCCGAACGCAATTTCACCTTCGACGACCTTTCCGCCGCCAAACAGCGCCTGCTCAATTACCGCAATTTCGCCGCCCTGCGCTGGCAAAACCAACCCACCAATCAACAATTGCTTGACGAAACTGTTGTAAAAATTACAACATTTATTAATGATAACCTCAATACGTCCGGCGCGCTTGCCGAACTTGATCAGGTTCTCGATCAAACCGCTCCCAACGATAATTTCTTAGGGTTTTTAGACGACGTTTTTGGTCTGCAACTCATCGAATCTACCCATGACATTTCATCAGAACAAAAGCAAAGCATCACAGACCAACAAACTGCCCGCGAAGCTAAAGACTGGGCCAAGGCCGACGAAATTCGCAATCAAGTCGAAACCACCGGCATCGGAATCCGCAGCACCCCCACTGGCCCCATCTGGCAATACAAAAACTAAGCTTTAGTCTTTTGCCTCAGCACTAGCGCCATACTCTTCAATCAAAACCTTTATGCACCCTGCAATCGGAATCGCAATAATCGCTCCAATCAACCCAAACATATACACGCCAATCGTCACCACGGCTAGCACTATCAAAGCCGGCAAACGCATGTTTTTACTCTGTATCCTTGGCGTCACCACATTTGCCTCAACCTGCATATAGATCAAGTAGTAAGCAAAGAACGCCACGCCCGCCCAAACATTACTCACCGCCAACAGCAGCGCCACCAATACGCCTCCGATAAACGCCCCAAACATCGGCACCATACACAACACACCCGTAATCAAACCGAACGGCAGTGCCAATCCAGGCGAAAACCTAAAGATTATCGACAATATGAATACTACTACTGTAGTAGAGAACCCATTAATCAACCCCACGATAATCTCCCCTGAAGCAAACTTCGCCACCACCTCCGTCATCCGATCCAATGCTTTCTGCATCTTTTGCGCCTTCTTATTGCGCTCAAATTTTCGCCAAAACATCTTGAGCATCCCCGGACCTTCCATCAACATCAAGAACGTTAGCACCAAAATCAGAATAAACGCCGCCAAAAATGACCCGATCGCTCCCACTGAATTTAAAATATTAGTACCAAAATCTTGCACAAACTGCACTGAAAAAGCCTCAATCCCGCCCATAAACTGCTCCCTCAGGTCCACGATTCCCATCTTATCGCCCAGATCATCTACCCACCCCAAATTACTAGTCACATCCTCAACCATCGTCGGCAAATTCGTTACAAATTTAGTTGTCTCACTAATCACGGCTGGCACTATCACCGTCAATATCAGACAAAGCACCGCCATCACGATAATGTAAGCTATCGTCGTCGGCAACTTCCGCCCCTTTCCAGGTATCACACTAGCCACCTTATTCACTAAAGGTGAAATTGCAATCGCCAAAAACAGGGAAATACCCACAATCAGCAACCCCGTGGCTGCCTGCCAAATAAATAATGCTGCTAACCCCAACCCCAAGATGACCAACCAAAACCTCACAAAAGTCTTGGTATCGACTTCTATTTTATTGCTCATGCCTTTATCATATCACACTCAGCAATAATATCGCTGTAAAAAGTCATCTCGAAAACTCTCGAATTTATCTTCCAAAATCGCTTCCCGTATTCTATCCATTGTTCGCACTACAAACCGCTCATTATGAATGCTCGCTAATATTTTACCCGTAATTTCATCCACCTTAAATAAGTGGTGCAAATACGCCACGCTGTAATTTTTGCAAAGTTCACAATCACATTCTGCATCCACCACTCCAAAATCCGTTCGATACTTCGCATTTCTAATATTCATCCGCCCCCGTGGGCTATAAAGCGTGCCGTTTCTCGCTATCCTCGTCGGCCCCACGCAGTCAAAAGTATCGCACCCAAACTCCACACCCACAAACAAATCCGCTGGCTCTTGTCCCATCCCCAGCCAATGTCGCGGCCTATCGTTCGGCAAAATCTCATTCATTACACCGAGTAACTTCCGTCCCTCATCCACACTATACATACCGCCGATTCCATAACCATCAAACTCTAACGCCGCAAAAAACTCCGCGCTCTCCCGTCGTAAATCTGCAAAATCTCCCCCCTGCACCACACCGTACAGCGACTGGTAATCATCCGCACCATTCGCTAACTTTTGATGTTCCAACAAACATCTTTCCGCCCAAACATGCGTCCTCTTCATTACGTCCTTAGTCTCGCTAAACCCAACCCTGCTTACCCCATATCCAACCGGACAATCAAACGCCATATGGATATCCGCTCCAATTTCCCATTGCGCCCGCATCGATGACTCTGGTGTCACTATCAACTTATCACCATTAATGTGCGATTTAAATTCCGCCCCATTCTCGCTCACCCGCACACCCGGTAAACTCATAATCTGAAATCCCCCACTATCCGTAAAAGTCGGCCCTTCCCAACCCATAAACTTAGCTAAACCTCCCGCCTCTTTCACCAACCAGCTACCTGGAGCCAGCACCAAATGATAGGCATTCGCCAACACCGCCTGCAAACCCAACCCGGACATTTGTTTCACCGTTAAAGCTTTCATGGCTGCCCGCGTTGCCGCCCCCACAAAAGCCGGTGTCCTAATTCTCCCATGTGGCGTGCTTATCACGCCCGTCCGCATCAACCCTTTTTGTTGCAAAATTTCAAATTTCAACATACCAACATTGAATCTCCATAACTCAAAAACGCATATTTCTTTCGCACCGCATGTGTATAGGCCTTCTTCAAATTATCCCATCCCGCAAAAGCCGCCGCCAACATCAAAACCGTAGACTTTGGCGCATGAAAATTCGTAATCAGACCATTCACAATCGTAAAGTCAAAACCCGGATAGATAAATAAATCATTCTCACCCTGAACTTTACCAGTCTTGCCCCAATACTCCAAAGTTCGCGCCACCGTTGTGCCTAGCGCAATTACTCGTCCACCCTCTACTCGTGTCCGTCGTATCTCTGCTATCGTCTTTTCCGGCAAATCAAACCACTCTGAGTGCATATTATGTTCCTCAACTTTTTCGTTCCGCATAGGTAAAAACGTCCCCAACCCCACATGTAAAGTCAAATACGCAATTCGCACGCCCTTTTTTCTTAATCTTCCCAATAAATCCACCGTCATATTCAAACTAGCCGTTGGCGCCGCCGCACTTCCCATCCGTCGTGCCCACACTGTTTGATAACGATCTATATCAACAGCATCCGCCTCTCGTCGCATATAGGGAGGTAATGGCACATTGCCAGTTTGCTCCGTTAACTCTACAAGCGACATCATACCGCTTACCTCGGCGACTCCATTCCCTAAAATTTCCCTCACCCACACAGATGTATCGCCCACCATTAGCTTGTCCCCCTTATGCAACTTCCCACGATACATCACCCGCTCTAGCTCACCCTTATGTTTCTCCAACACCACTAACTCTCGTTTTCTTCCATCAGGCAATCGGGCAATCAGTCGCGCCCGCATTACTTTTGTATCATTCAGTACTAATAAATCACCTGAATTCAAAAACTCCGCCAAATCTGCATACGAATCGTCTTTAATTTTTCCATTTTGTCGATCCAACCTCAACAAACGCGCATTTCCCCGCACTTCAGGCGGCCTTTCAGCAATCAATTCCTCCGGCAACTCATAATCAAACTTCGAAACTAACATTTATCCATTATATCATCCGGTCACGACCAGTCGTTCATGCTATACTAAGCCTATGCTTAAAAAGGTCATTGCCGACTTAAAGCGTATTCGCACCGTCGACTGGCGCTGGCTCGTTATTTGGATCATTATCTACGCTAGCTTCCTTTTCCTTGACATCTTCAGCCCCGACTTCCTCGGCGCCACCCTCATCAAATATACCGGCATCTTCCTCTGTCTTGTCTACGCTTATCAAAAATTCCGCCACGACACTCTTCTTATCCTTGCCCTCCTTTTCACTCTTCTTGCTGACACCATCCTTGTCTGGACTCCGTACTACATCCCCGGCGTCTACGCCTTCGTCTTTGCCCAATTCTTCCACATGGCTCGTTTCACCAAACCTCACCCAAAAACCCTGATTGGTTTCTTCCTCATCGTCTTTGTCATCTTTGCCGCCGGTGTCACTCAAGGCATCGACCCCATTTATGTCATCGCCTTTATCTACGCCAGCACGCTTCTGCTCAACGTCGGCCTAGCCATCAGTTGGTACCGCCAAGACAAGCAAAACTTCCACGCCCGCTGCGCCTGTTACGGATTCATCCTTTTCCTCGCCTGCGACCTCTCCGTTGCCATGCAATACCTTTCATCCGACCACGTCATCCCCGCCGTCATCTTTCCTGTCGTATCCTACCTAGTCTGGCTCTTCTACTACCCCTCTCAAGTCCTCATCAGTAACAGTTCAAATGTGAAGCCGATCAAATCAAAAGTAAAATTAGAGGGACTAAAAACCTAATTTTCGCAGAACGTATGACGCAGTCATGGTTCTAGAAACCCAGGTCTTTAGTTTCTCTAGAAATTAGGTTGTCAGATTTTAGTATGCTATGGTATTATGCAGATATGAACGGGAAGAATTCAAAACCGTACGCCATCATGGTTTTCGGCGTACCGATGAGCGGCAAAACCCAATTCGCCACCAAATTTAGCCGCAAATTCCGCGCCCCTCTCTTAAATTTCGAATCTATCCCTGGCATCAGCCGTAAAATTTTCCTATCTGTCGTCGCGCAAATCGCCGACAGCCAACAAAACCTCGTGATTGATCACGGCATCGACACCTACAAGCAACGCGAAGAACTCCGCCGCACCTTACACTCCGCCGGCTATCGCGTCGTCATCGTCTGGATTCAAACCGATGTCAATACCATCAAACGCCGCCTCCGCAGTCACCTCAAATCCGTCGAACGCGCCAAATCATACTTTGAAGCCCTTCTAGACCAGCTTGAAGCCCCAGAAGATTCCGAAGACACCATCGTTCTCTCCGGTAAGCATACTTTTGACGGCCAACTCAAAACCGTCTTGTCCGCCCTCAGCAAAAATGATTCTTAAAGATCCCGAATTCGGAGACGTCTTAGTCCGCAAAAATGCCTTCAGCACCAGCATTAAATTTTCCATTTCCACCTCTGGACGCCTTGCCATGTCCGTACCCAAAACCACCCCAAATTTCCTAATCAAGCGCTTCCTCAACTCCAGCAGGGCACAGATTCGCGTCAAACTCCCCATCAAAAACCCCACCACCCAGCGCGCCCGCGACACCAAAAAGAAAATCCTCAATAAAAAAGCCAAAGAATACCTACCTTACCGCCTCGATTTCTGGGCCAGAAAATACAGCTACAGCTACACCACCCTGCGTTTTTCGCACGCCAACACTCGCTGGGGCAGCCGCAGCAGCACCGGCACTATCTCTCTGAACATCGGCCTAATGAACCTCCCAGAACCTCTCCGCGATTACGTCATCCTCCACGAACTCGCTCATATCAACCATATGAACCACTCCGCCGCCTTTTGGGCCGAAGTCGCCCAACATGATCCAAATTACAAGCGTAATAGGAAGCGTCTCAAGATGTTCACTCCCGGCGTCTAATATTGACTTTATTAGAAATATATACCATAATGAACAAAGAAGGCTCTAGCCAGCCTCAGTTTGGCCACTATTTTTCGGGAGGTAACAGCATGAACAAATTGGAAGCCAAAGCAATTTTCACCAACGCAATGGGCGACGGATTTAAGTTTGTCTCCTATGACATCCTGGACTTTAAACCCGCACAAATCACCAGCGACGTCGACGTCTTCTTCTATGACGGTTTGGATCTGATCGATCTTAAAGATTATAAAGATTCAGACGAATCACTGGTCGATGCCATCCAGCGCGTCATCCAAGAGGGGAACGTAGAAGTGGTGTACGTCCGTAAATACTTCGGTTGCAGCAAAACCAACGCTGGCACACCCAGCAACGGCATCAAAGTTTTCCTCTAATTGCGTTCCAAAAAGGCCCAGCCACCAGCTGGGCTTTTTGCTATTTTGATTCTTGTAGTTTTATGGGGCTAATTATTACTTCGCACGACCGTACTTGTTGCACGGAGTAATAATTAACCCCATGTATGCTATAATCAGCTTATGGCAAAAGTCTCCGACACCCTCATATCTCTATACAAAATCGCCCTTCCTTTCTGCGAACGCAAGAAAATCGCCCTCAATCTTGACCTCTCTGACTCGTCCCTGACCGTAGATTTAGACCAGCGACAACTCGCCAGTGAGCTTAAGCCTTATCTCCAAGACGCCATCTTGCGTACCAAACACAACGGCGCTATCACCATCGGCGCCCAATCTGCCCCTCGCAAAAGCGTCGAAATCTTCATCAAGGACACCGGTGAAGCCATCCCCAAAAACGAACGTGCCGCCATCACCGAAAACCCCAATATCGACCTCCACTCTCGACATGGTTATGGCACCACTATCACCATCTCCTATCCTAGAGGTTGACAGCGGATCATAAAAAGTATTGACTAATTGACAAATCTGTGCTATAATGAAAAGATAAGGGTAATTATTTTACTCTAATATTAAGAGGAGAGTGTGTGAAAACTTACAGATGCGCTAATCTGTTAGCAATTTTTGTGACTTTGATAGCCGGTTTTGCTTCAGTTGCCGACCAGACTAAGGCCTTTTTTGTTGTGCCCGCCACTACCGAGACCGTCAATCAACCAGCAGAAGCCTCAAATTTCAACTTCAATTTGACCAAAATCGAAACTTTAGAGCAGGGAACTATCCCCGCGATTATTAATAACCCCAAAATCACCGCCCGAACTACTACCCCCGCTCCTGTGACTCCAACCGTCCGTCCACCCGTTCCAATCGCTATTTGCGGCGGTTATTACGGCTACATTACTATCGGCGGCAAGAATATCTGTCTTGCTTCTACCAATACCACCGCTGGTAGCCTCAGCTACAATCACGCTTACATCTACAACACCGAGCTTAGCTCCAACAAATATATCTTTGGACACAACTCCGCTGCTCTCTTTGGTAACCTCAGCAGCTTAAACAATGGCACCACCTTCAGCGTCACCATTGCCGGAAAGACCACCAATTATCGCATCAGCTTCAAAGAAGTCACCTGCGACTATACTAATCCCAGCTACCCCTGCAGTAACTACCCTGAACCAGTGCTCAATATGAACGACGTCATCATGCCTCACCGTCGCGGTGCTGACCTTGCCATCATGACTTGTGCCGGCACCCCCATCGGCAACGGCGATGCTACTCACCGCCTCACCGTCTACGCCAACAAAATTTAAGCTTTTCGCAACCTAATCGCAAACCCGCCACCAGGCGCCATATAAACTCCCATCCGATCTTCGCGCCGCACCACTTTTTCTTCAATCACGTGCCCCAGCGGATGATCGCGGTAATGCGCATCGTCGCTGTCCCGATAAACTTCCGCGATATAATTCGCCCCCTCATCCAAAAACTCAAAATACAACTCCACCTGCCGGCCTTGCTCGTTAGTGGTACCGCCAATAAACCAATCATGCGACCCTCGGCCTTGCCGCGCTACTACATAAACTTGCCCAACCTCGCCCAAAAGCGGCACCGTCCGCTCCCAATTCACCGGCACATCTCGGATAAACTTAAACGCATCCGGATGTTCGTGCTCATAAAACCGCGGTCGATCCGCAGCCATTTGCATACCCGAATAAATCGTCACAAACAATCCCAACTGCCGCGCCAACGTCGAAGTCAGTCGCTTCGTAAAATTATTCACGTCAAAGATGCCGGGCGTATAATCCATCCCTCCCGAAAGCATCCGCGTAAACGGCAGAATACAAGCATGCGACGGCTGTAGCGCCCCACCCTCATATTCCTGTCCGCGCGCGCCCTCTCGCGTCAAAATATTCGGCCAAGTCCGCTCAATTCCCGTCCCCTTGATCGGCTCATGCACGTTCAGCATAATCCCATATTCCGCCGCCAACTCCGTAGCCTTCTGATAATGATTCACGCCAATCTGCGAATGGTGAAATTCGCGCCTGCCGTCAATCATCATCTTTGACCCCGCATAACCCGACTTCAAATACCGGATACCATATTCCTTCATATATTTGTAAGCATCCTCCAATTGATGCTCATAGTTCGTCACAAAACCCACCGTCTCATGATGGCCCACCAAATTCACACCCTTCTGCTGTGCGTAACTGCTCACTGCCTTTACATCAAATCCTTCCGCCTCCACCATAAACTTATTATGTTCGCCATTTTCTAACCAATCGCCCTCCCAGCCATCGTTCCACCCCTCAATCAGTAGCGCCGGGATCCCCAGCCGCACACAAGCATCAATATATTCCTTCGCATGTTTCGTGGTCGCCCCATGCCGTTCTCCTGGCGCCCAGGTCCACTCGCCCACGTACATCGCCCACCAAATCCCCATAAACTTCGTCGGTTTCACCCAATTGAAGTTCTGCCTTGGCGGATCATTAAGATTCCAGATCATCCGGCTCATCGTTAAATCCATCTCGTCATGTGCAATCATAATCACCCGCCACGGTGTCTGGAAAGGCAGATCTACATGCGCCTTCGTCCCGTCCGACAACGGCGTGATATCTGTCTTCAACGCCGCACCCGTCCATTTCAAGGTCATCGAACCGTAATTATACAAAGCCGCCTCATGCACCGATGCAAAATGCCCAGTGCTCGTTTTGGTCGTCAAAGGCGTATGCACTTCATGCATCAACTCCCGCAAAGGGTGATAATTATAGTTATACTCATACCGATCCGGCTGATAAGCCGGTATCCACCACGCCATATCATTAGCGTTCAGCGCAAATTCCGTCAACTCGTCACTCACAATCATCTTATTCATCCCAGGTTGCGCCGGTATCTCATACCGAAAAGCGATCCCGTCATTAAACACTCTCAACCTCACTGTCATCAATCGCTTTTCTGCATTTACCTCCGTCAGGTAGAAACTCATTTCATTGTAGGCATTTTTGATCAGCCGCTCTTGTCCAACCACCGTCTCCCAAGTTTCGTCCGCTGATCGCTTGTGCATCCGCACTAACGCAAAATCATGATCCAGCGCCCGTTTATCCTTCAGTGCCAATCCCAACAAAGATTTTCGCACCACCAATTTCTCATCTTTTTTGACAAAATATCCCATCCGGCCGCGCTCCAAGAAAAACGTCGCTACAATCCGCCCATTTGGTGAAGTTACACCATATTCTGCGTCTAACTTTTTCCCGCCCGAAAACAACCACTTCCAGAAACCCATCGCTAACTACGCCCACTTAACATATGTGGGAATTATACCATAAGCAATAGACCGCTCGCCACCATTTTCCGACCACTCACCGACCATACCTTACCGCTTACCGCAATAACATGGACATCACTGATACAAACTGCTTAAATAAAATCGTGCAACAAATCACCTACCATCGTGACAATAAGGAATATTTCCTCGAACCTCAACAAATTTTATTTTTTGAAGCTAGCGACGACAACACCTACGCCCATACTCGGCAACACATCTATCGCGTTCGCCATCGCCTCTACCAGCTCGAAACCATCCTGCCCAACAATTTTCTCCGCGTCAGCAAGGCCGGCATCGTCAACGTCAACTATATTCTTTCCTTCGCGACCACTGTTGGTACTACCGGCATCGTCGAATTTAGCAAAACTGACAAGAAACTTCACATCTCGCGCCAATATATTAAAGTCCTGAGAAGCGCGCTCAAGGCAAGGAGCCAAAATCATGGAAAAACCACTAAAACTTAAAGTCGCCTGCGATTGCAAGGACGGCAACGGCGAAAGCAGCTGCTGCAGCAAAGATAAAAAGTGCCGCCGTCCCATCAACATTATTTTCCGCGTCATCTGCGGACTCATCTTTATTACCGCCGCCACCCTCGTCCTCTTGAACATCTTCGGCGCCATCACCCTCACTGTCAATATCGGCATCCTCGTTGCCATCCTCACTCTCGGTATCGTCGCCATCTACTCCGCTTTCCATTTCTTCTGGGGCGGTCTCTTTTTCCTCTCCGCCGCCATTGTCACCATTATGAACGCCAATGGTCTCGTCTTTGACTTGGATGGTCAAGCCATCGGCAACCTTTACATCGCTGCTGCCTTGCTCACCGTTGCCTTCCACGTCATTTTCCGCAAAAGAATCTTCCCCCACAGCAGAGACGCCGATGCCAATTTCGGCGCCACCGTCAAATACTTCGAAGACGAACTCGACACCGCTACGCTCGACTGCAACTTCGGTTCCGTCAAAGCCTATTTCGAAAACGCCAAACCCAAAAATGGTGAAGCCACCATCAAACTAGATTGCAACTTTGGCGGCATCGAACTCTACATCCCTAAAACCTGGCGCGTCATTGACAAAACCCACTCCTCCTTCGCTGGTGTAGAAGAGAAGAACCACCCCGCCCCAACTAAAGATTCCCCAACCCTCACCCTCACCGGCGAGATCAACTTCGGCGGCCTCACCATCATCTACGTTTAACCGTTACCATATTGACTTTCTAAGCAAAGTGTGATATAATGGAAGTATCTGGGTAGTTTTGGAACACCCAAGATCTTTAAGGAAGGTTGTGTCGTCAGTGATCTGCATCTACAAATCCACTCTGCTCACAGAGGAGAATATTCAACCCATCAACGACATCATCGAAAAGGTTAACCTCTACATGGCCCCCTTCGTTCATACCGGCGAACTCATCATCCACTACTCAGAAGGCGGCAACTGGAAACCCCTTTACTGCGCCACCCTCAACGGCGGTCCCGGCAAAAGCTGTGCTATCGACAAAGTCAACACGCTTATTGCCCATCCCGAAGCCGATTGGGGCGGCAGCATATGGCTGGATCAGCTCGCCATCGATGAAAAGAAATGGTACGGGTCAATCCGCCTCAAAAACTGCTGCGATCTCGAAGGCAGCAACTGGACCGGCGAAGTCATTATCGCTTTTTCGGACCGCAAAGAGTGGCAAGACGTCTTTTACATCGCCGCCGTCACTACGGTCCTGGAAGATGCGCTCAAAATGAGCTTCGACCTACCCAAAGGCATCCTCAAGGATTACGTATGGGGCACCGCGCTCTCCATCTGTCACGAACTTTTCAAAAAAACCTGGTAGGGGCAATCCCTCCAAAAAACCGCCTGAACTCAGGCGGTTTTTACCTTCCCCTCATAAAATAAAACCGCCATGCTAAAATAAATACAAGCAACCTAAGGAGAATCTATGAACTTAGAACTATTTATCAATTTCAATGGCAATTGCCAAGAAGCCTTGGAATTTTACTCAAAAATCTTTAAATCCGAAATCACCAGTCCCATGACCTATGCCCAAGCCCCGCCCGATTCGGGCTACGAGATTGCCGAAGCCGACAAGGACCGCGTCATGTACGCCAGCCTGCAAATCGGCGGCGAGACGGTCATGTTCATGGATTTCCCGTCCGATTCAGAATTCATCGCCGGCAACAACATCAACCCCACCATCAATTCAGAAGACAAAGAAGAAATCAAAAGACTATTCAACGAGCTCAAAGAAGGCGGTAAAGTCTATTGTGAACCCCAAGCCACTTTCTATAGCGAACTCTACTGCATGGTCGAAGACAAATTCGGCGTTATCTGGCAAATTCTCCACTACCTCCCCTAAATCAAGCCGTATCGCCCCGCATAATACACTGCGAACATCGCCAGCAATACCAACAAAACAATATTCAAGACCACCTGATTGCTGCGTCGCAACAATTTTTCTGTCAGCGGATAAATCGCCCGCAAAAACACCGTCGCCAATAATCCAAACAGCAAACTATTTATCAAACAAATATGCCCATAAAAATTAAATGGCTGATCCACATACCACCAATACGGATTGTAGCCATGCCGCCACACCAAAATCATCGAGCTGACACACTCTAGCACCGCACATACCAAAGTCGCCACCACAAAAGTAGCCACAATATGATGATTGAGTTTCTTCACTAACGGCTTCACAATCAAAATCACCAACACCGCCCCCATGCCGTAAATCGTGTACGGCTCAAGTGGATTATGCAGAATATTCGTCATCAATTCCCGGCCTAACACTACATGCGCCAACCACGCCCACGCCATTTCAATAAAATGCCCCACATAAGAAAAGGCCAAGAAATACAACAAAAGATCACGCCAAAACACCAAATCCCGCCATGTTTTCACGTCATCTTTGTTAGTTTTAAGTTTCTTGCGCTTTTTTCCCACTTTGTGCCTTTTCATCACTATATCACACTCTCCCATTATGCTATAGTTATGCCATGAGCTTTTTCAAAGATCTCGGCTTGGGCGGCAAAACTATTGATTTCCAAGTCATCTACAATGACGGCGGCAAATCTGGATATCTCATCTTCGAACCAGCCGGCATAACCTTCCGCCCCAGCGTATCCTTCAGTCAAAACAGCATTATCACCATACCGGCCAACACCATCAAGAGCGTCGATGTCCTCGACCTTTCTCGTACCACCAGCCGTCCCACCGTCACTCGCATGGTTTTCTTTAAATGGTGGGCTTTCGCCATGCCCAAAACTGAGCACGAAAAAGCCGCCCGCATCGACGTCACGACCAAGGACGGCAAATTTTACAGCTTCACCACCAAAGGTGCCTCCGATGCCGACGTTCGCACAAAAACTTCCGAAATCATCCACCAATATCTCAACGCCAACCCATCGTAATCACGCCCTATTGTCGTACCAGATTTTCCAATCCAATTTCCGTCTCTTTTTTTCGCAAGTAATTCCTTTAATAGTCAAAAACTTATCAATCATATCTGCATAAGATTCATAATCAAAACTTGTCCGCATCCGCTCAATTTTATTGCAGACCACGCCAGCAATCGTCTGATTAGATCTCAACACCAGCTTCGTACCAAAAATTTCTTCATACTCCTCGACCGACATATAATTGCCCAAATAATTTTTTATCACCGAATCAAATATTGAATAATCGTCGCCGCCATAGATCAGCTCATTATGGTAGCAGCAATACTTGCTAAAAAATGAGAACAGATTTACACCTGTTCCATCCATATAGCCCCATCGCGCCAGTTCGCTCACCAAGCTTTTATCGCCCCGTTTAACGCGTTCATCAAAATCCACTGTTCTGATTTTCTCAACTATCTTGCCCAGCGTAATCGACTTTTTAGTCCGCGAAACTACTTCGCGTTTGCCAGTTTGAGCATTTTTCTTTGTAACCACCTTTTCGCCCAACAGCCTGCTTAATTGCGTCGAGTTAGTCATATCAATTAGCGCTATTTTCATAGCAACAATCGAACTATCTGTATTTTCTGGATATGTCCGCAGCGCTAAACCAACAATACCGCCCTCTTCGCCATACCGCGCATCAGCCTTAATCCTTGCCCCAATCGCTTCCAGTGCGTCATTTGTAATATCTTGATTAGTCATAAATGTGACTACTCTCTACGATGTAGCTCGAACCCATTTTAGCATAAACTCTGACAAATGATTTTCTAGGCGCGCCACGCCATGAATGGCAAAAAACAGATGTAATTGGTGGGTTTACTCTGTCGCACTTGACTTTTCTATGAAAGTATGATACAATGGGGTTACACAGTGGGTGGGCTTGTGGTTCTTTGTCGGTTTTCCATATTTCTCTTGAGAGGAGACCCCAAATGCTCGGACCGTAGTTGTCATTAGCGAACATGACGAGTTGCTAGAAAGGAGATAAGAATATGGGAATAGCTTTAGTGTTACTGACGGTCGCTGTATCGGGTCTATGTTTTCTCGGCTTCTCCAATATGAAAAGCAGAGGCCTAAAACCCAGCCTGAGCAATTTCATGCTCGCGACCAACGGCAACGGGATCATCTTGTTCTGTCTGATTCCGTTCGCTTTGCCGTTCGTATTAGTCCAGCTGATTAGGGAGACTAACCGGAAGGATGAACCGCAGCAGTAACCGCGAACAGGAGTCGTCGCTCAACCCGACGGCTCTTTTTCATGCTATAATATTGGCAAGGAGGCGATAAAATGAGCGAAAAATTACCGGGCTATGATCAAGAATATGAACAATTAGAACAGTCAGTAACTGAAAGCAGAATCGAAGAAGAGGAATCAGAGGAACAAAGGCAAGAACGCAAGAAAAAATTTGGTAGAGCGGCTCTTTATGCCGGAGCAATGCTTGCATACGTGGGAGTCGGCTCTATTGCTAGAACGGGTATAGGTAATGAAATTAACATCACTAATCTTGCTTCTATGGCAAGTGGCGCATTTTTTCTTCAATGGACGATTTCTAGCGTCTTAAGGGCAAGAGAACTCAAGGCTGCGGAAAGAGCCAGCGAACAGCAGATTGATAATCTCGCGATAGAGAATGAGGAGGTAATCCTCCATGAGGATAAGGAGTAATATGAATATATCAATTATTGAAGATGGATTCTTGAAAGAAGTGGGTCTGGATTCCCTACCAGAAGAACAAAGACAGTCATTTTTTAATCACCTCCAAGAAGAATTGGAAGTCCGTGTCGGCGAAAAACTTTCTGAAGGTTTTTCCGAGAATCAGGCTTTAGAATATGAACGCATTATTGATGGTAATCAACTTGCAATCAAAAGTTTTCTCGACTCAAGCCCCGGTTACGAAAAAGACTCGCTCTACGCCACTCTGGCACAAGAAACTGACTTAAAAGAGGATTCCGCCGAACTCCTCAAGACTTTCGTTAATATGAAATGGCTAGCTCAGAATTGCCCCAATTATCAGGAAATTGTCAACGGAGTTCTTGATACCTTAAAACAAGAAATTAAAGAAAACGGAACTAAATTTTAAATAATTGCACGGAGAGGTGCGTAGAATTTATACAACAACTTTGTAATGTCTCGCCAGAATCCAAACAGCCTCCTTCTCGATTCGTTTTAGCTTTATTCAACTGTTCGCGAAGCGAACCAAAAAATCCGCCTTTCGGACGGAAATTTTGAAAAAATCTCTGGCATGGCTGGGGACGAGGGATTCGAACCCCCGATCACGGGACCAGAACCCGTTGCCTTACCACTTGGCCAGTCCCCAAGCACTTCCAAATATACCACAAAAATGCTATAATTAATACCACCCACAAGCTCGTTAATAAAACTAGGAAAGAGGTGTTACCGTTGACTAGGAATAACAACACCGTCAACGCATTGGAAAATTGCGAACTGTCCATTATCAACGAACTCGGAGCCCAAGACCTTGTAACTGAAATGTCCGCTACGATTGCTCTATCGGATAAGCTGTTATCTAAGCTTTTCAACCCCAAATTCCAGGCCGCCGCAAAGCGCGACCCGTCGCTTTGGATAAAGCGCCGCACGCACATCGTCAACGTACTACGCTGGGTTTTCATGCCGATTATATCCGGCAATAAAGATTTCAGTATAGACGACGAAGCCGGTATTGCGCTGGTTTTCACTCACTGCTGTCTTGACGAACCGTTCCTTGCCGCCTGGTATTTGTTCTCCAAATTCCCCGACAAAGAAGTCGGCATCCCCATCAAATTGCCTTGGTACGAAGGCATCCGCCATTGGGCGCCAACACTGCGCAAGGTAGGCGTCTACCTCTGCCCAGTCATCAGCCCCAAGATGCAAAAGCAAATCGCACCGCAATTTCACGACAAAATGGAAGCTTACAAAAAATCGCTTCTCACCAACTACCGCGACGTCATATCAGATATGATGAGTCGTCATCAATCTTTTGCCGTCGCCCAAGCCGCTACCCGCCAACGCACCATCGCCACCAGTCAACATCAGTTGGAAACCGGCGAAGATCTCGTCCCGACCGTCAGGATGATCAAAATCGGCGCGCGTTCTGCACCAGTAACGGCATTGCCAGTAGTCGTTGAACTACCAAAATTTACCCTACCGGAATGGGTGCACAACAAATACAAGCAATTGCCAAAATGGTTGCGCATTTGTTCCTGGTTACTGTTGCCGCTCCGTATCATCTATGGCTGGTGGCCAAAATTTGGCCGCATGAATCCGCTCTGCGTACATCACTGGCGCATCGGCAAACCTATTTCTTTGGCAGACTGCGGCAGCAAGAACATCGACCACGCCGTGATTACCGAAATGGCCAATATCTGCCGTCAGCCCTCGTACCTTTACCCCAAGAACCGCGAAGATTAATCTTCGCGGTTTTTTCAAGCACTAGCACAATCAAAAAAATCTTGCTAAACTAGTTGCATACTCTTAAATAAAGGAAAAAGGGTGGAGCAAGACCAGCCAAGAAACATCCAACCGGCCCACAATCGCCTCGATAGTATCGAGGATGTTGATGAATTCTATACCGCCATCAAGCGTGAAACTCTTACCCACAAACTCTCGCCCGAACGTCCATATTGCTATTGGACCATGGAAGTCTATGACAAACAAAACGGCATCCGCGGCGGCGGCGGTCTCGGCGTCCTCGCCGCTGACACGCGGCGCGTCGCCGAACAGCTCCAGGTGCCCTTTGTTCTGCTCACTCCGTTCTACCCCTGGGAATCACACCAAAAGATGTCCAACCTCGAACAAACCGACTATCACGTTCAGATTGATTACAAAGATTTTGGCTTCGAGCTCGTCGACACCGTACGCATCAAAACCGCCACCACTGCCATCGAACTCTCTGTTATCGAAAAAGTCCTCGGCTCCACCCGTTTCCTCTGCATCACTGAGCCCAACTTCGGCGAACTTTACTCTGGCGAATCCGGCAGCGACCACCGCCTCTACCAAGAGGTCGCGCTCGGCTTTGGCGGCTACCAAGCCCTTAAGCTTGTCGGTCTCAAGCCCGCTGTCATCCAGCTCAACGAAGTCGCTACTTTCTTTGCCGCCCTCGCCCGCCTCGACGAATTGGTCTATTCCGGCATGGATTTCTATGAAGCCGTTGTCTACGTCCGCAAACATACCCTCTACACTAACCATACCCTTGTCCAAGCCGCCGAAGCCAATTTCGCATATTCGCAATTCCAACAATACGTCTTTCCCAACATCAAATCCACCGCTCTCCAACGCTGGCTAGCTGACAAATTCACCGATGGCCGGCTCAAACTCAGCACCATCACCGTCGAAATTGCCGAACTTCGCTCCGGCGTTAGCAAGCTCCACGCCCGCGTCGCCAACTACCACGATATCAACGGCCAAAAGATTAAATTCAAAGCCATTACCAACGGCATCGACATGTCCACTTGGGTCCTGCCGGACATTGTCGCCTACTATCGCAATCGCAAAATCATCGATAAATTCAACCTTCCCACCAACGACTTCACCGAAAATATCGACGACATCACCGCCTCCGATATTCATCACTACAAAGATCTGGGCAGGGCAGAACTGAATAAAGCGCTCGCCCACCGCACCGATCAATACGGCAACGCCATCGAAATTCCCGCCGACGCATTATTATTCGATTTTAAGCGCCGTTTCGTAGATTACAAACGTCCCTGGCTACCCTTTACTGACCCTAAGCGTCTCGCCCAAATCCTCGAAACTTACAACGCCCACTACATCCTCTCCGGCCGCGTCCATCTCGGCGATACTACTATGTTTGGCGAACTTTTAACCCTGCTCAAACTCATCGATAAAGATCCAGTCCTCAAATCCCGCGTCCATTACATACCAGATTATGATGAAGAAATGGGCCGCGCCCTTTCGCTTGGTGCCAATGTCGCCATCAATAATCCCATTGTTGGCCTCGAAGCCTGCGGCACCAGCTGGATGAAAGATATCGCCAACATGAAACTCCTCATCTCTACCCACGATGGCGGCGTTGCCGATATGCCTGCCGATAATTACCTCAACATCGAAGGCGAAGACGAAGCCACCGAAGTTGCCAATCTCTACAACCAAATGGAAGTTGCCGCCAAAGCTTGGCAAAACGATTTCGATCTCGAATATTGGATCAAAAAAGAACTCACAGCCTATCTGCCCACCATCTCTGGCTCCCGCATGATGGAAGATTACCTCAAATATCTCTTCTGAAAAACATTGCGTTTATGCTTTGACTCCGCCAAATCGCAATGCTAAACTGGTTCCATGGACAACCAGCAATTCAAGCAATTCCTCAAACATCTTGACGTCATATTAGATCAGAAGTTTCTAGTTTTCGAAGAAAAAATCACGAATAAGCTAGAGAGAAGATTCCGAGACATCGAAGGTAAAATAGACTGGATTATAGGCGCTATCGACACCGACGAAAAAGAACGTCTCGCTCTTGGCTTCAATTTCGACCGCAAATTCAACGACCACGAACACCGCATCAAAAAGCTCGAACTTGCAACCTAAAATCACTCTTGCATCTCGCCAAAATCTACGCTATACTGTTGACAGAGTCCTAAGGGACTATTTTTAATGGAGAATTTTATATGGCAATCCACAGAATCAAGGCCAAAGACGATTCGCCCAAGAAAAAGGTCGAAAAGTCGAAAAAGCCTGTCAAAAAAGACCAAAAACCTACCAAAACTACTAAAAAAATCATTGAAGCTGAAAAAGTTGAGCAGAAACCGAAGAAAAAAGGTTTTATTCTTTTTCGCCCCTTCTTTGCCCTCGGTCGCTACATCCGCGACTCCTGGCGCGAAATTCGCCACGTCCGCTGGCCAGATCGCAAATTGACCTGGAAGATGACAATTTCCGTCATCATCTACGTCCTGATCTTCGCCACCGTCATCATGTTGCTCGATATGCTATTTACATTTCTATTTAATCAACTATTAGGAGCCTAACCATATGTCAGTAAACCGTTACGACGATACCCGCGCTTGGTACGCCATCAGCACTTACTCCGGCTACGAAGACAAAGTCGCCGACAGTATCAAACAGCGCATCAACAGCATCGACCTTGCCGATAAGATCTTCGATGCCATCGTCCCCAAAGAAAAACAGATCGAAATCAAAAACGGCAAACGCAAAGTCGTTGACCGCAAGATTTTCCAAGGCTATGTCCTGGTTGAGATGAAACTAAGCGACGAAACCTGGTACATCATCCGCAACACTCCCGGCGTCACCGGCTTTGTTGGTACTGGCACCCAGCCCACCCCAGTCAGCGAACGTGAAATCACTAAGATCAAGAAGCGCATGGGCGTGGAAGATCCCAAATACACCGTCAATTACGCCAAAGGCGAAGTTGTCAGCATCACCGATGGGCCCTTTAAAGGCTTCGAAGGCACCATTAATGACATCGACAATGCTAAAGGCAAACTCAAAGTCATGGTCAGCATGTTTGGCCGCGACACTTCTGTCGAGCTCGACGCTCTCCAAGTTAAGAAAATCTAGTATATACTAGGGCTATGCCCAACATTACGATCGATCTAGTCCAAGAATCAGATCTAGAACCGTTATCGGAAATCAATGCGACTATCTACCCCAACTTTTGGACTACTCAGACCTCTCTTGCCCTATTTGAACACTTCTATCGCACCAAACCCGATCTGTTCCTCTGCGCCCATGTCGACGGCAAGGTTGTCGGCGCCGTTATGTCCAACGTCAAGCCCTGGTGGGATGGCCCCCGTCTAACCGACACTGAAATATTCGTCAGCAAAGACTATCAAAAACATGGCATTGCCAAATTACTGCTTACCAAACATCTCGAGCTAGCCCAACAGATCTACCATGCCGTCGGCCTGGAGGCCATCACTTACGAAGATGAAACGGGCTTCCCATATAGTTGGTACGAAAAACTCGGCTTCGATCAAGACCCAGAAGTCATCTTTATTCGCGGCAAAATCGCCACCGCCCTCCAAGAACTTAAAGAAAAATAATCAATAAAAAGCCCGCCTTCAAACCGAAAGCGGGTTTTTGTTTGCTAGAAATTCTGCTTACTCTGTAATTTCGAACAATCTTTCGCCAAATCTGCCGAGAATTTCACCTTCCGGCAACAGATCCCAGCTCGCGCGTAGCGCCGTACACTCCGGTGAATCATCCCAATAGGCATCAAGGATATCGCATATCCCATGAATCCCATCGGACAGATGAAAGCCCACCGAATCGTACAGCGTATCCTCTCCGTTATCAGCGTATATCTTCCCGAACAACCACGCAAATGCCTTAATCAGATCATGAAAAGCCTCGCCATTGAACTCATTGCTCCAGCAGGAGAAGATCACGTAAGCCAAATCGGTCTCAATCACCGCCAGTCTCGTAATGTAGTCTTTGTGACTGATTAACAGCGGCCACTCAAGATACAGATCAATCATCGCCGCCGCTTTTTCCTGGCCATTAAAATCCAGTTTCGTAATTGGATCTTCGTAGGTAGCTCCGCCGTAAAAATCGCCAGCAAAACCTAGTTGAGCTTTCTCCGCACTTTTCAGATAAAAATCAAGGCATAAACCGCCCAATAGAGCTATTGGTTGCGATCTTCTCTTGTTATAGTATCTGCTCATAAAATGCGGCAATCCCATAAGAGCAATCAGCTCTGGTTTTGTAAATGCGTTAGGGCTTCCTATCTCGTGATTAACGAAGTCCTCTAACATCCGACAACACCTCTTTTTCACATAGTAAGCGTAGAAAAGGGCAAAGCGCCCTTATTTGGACGCCCCATCTCCTCATTATATCACACCTTGCACAAAAAGTCAAGATGTGCTACAATCTCTCTGTTACATAACGCTTCTAACCAAAATCTTAATAGGAATATTTTTATGGCAAAACAAGTCATCGGTAATCTCAAGTTGCGCATCCCTGGCGGCCGCGCCACCGCTGGACCTCCAGTCGGTAGCACCCTCGGTCAATGGGGCCTCAATATGATGGATTTCATCAATCCCTTCAACGAAAAAACCAAAGAATTCAATGGCAAAAACGTCATCGTGCACATCGCCGTCTACGACGATCGTACTTTTGATTGGAAATGCCTTGGTCAACCTGTTGACGATCTGATTCGCGAACGCATCAAGATCGAAAAGGGCAGCGGCAAGCCCAACCTCGAAAAGGTCGGCAAAATCACCCGCGCCCAACTTGAAGAGATCGCGGAGATCAAAAAAGACCAGCTCAACGCCATCGACCTTGACGGCGCCGTCAAAGTTATCGCCGGCACCGCTCGCAGCATGGGCGTCGAAGTTATCGACTAATCACAAAAACAGATCAATCAAGAATCGCCGCCCAATCGGCGATTTTTTGATAAAAATATGATATAATATCCTTCAGTCGGGCAAGTATTTTAAAATCTTTCAAAGGGGGTGTAATTATGCACGGAAAATTCGCCGACTTGCCAAAACGCATCGCCACCATCTTGGCCTTGGCAATCATCTGTATCCCTGCAGTTATCCTCAGGGACTCTCAGCCGATATTGTTCGCGATTGCCGTTCTGGCCATTGCCGCATTATCGATGGTCGAAGCCGTGAAGCTATACCGCACGGCGCTGTACGCCGCAGTTACGCCATGGTCATCCACCACCCACCGCCTCAAGAGCAACAGTCACGAGGCCTTTTCCATCGTTACCGCCGAATACGTACTCGGCGTTACCGCACTTCTGTTGTATGATCGCAGCATCATCTGGCTGATTATCATTTCCGCCTGCGCTTACGACGTCTTCGCTCTGCTAACCGGCAAATTACTCGGAGGCATGTTCTTCACCAAAAGACCCTGTCCCATCCTATCTCCAACCAAAACCTGGGAAGGATGCATCGGCGGCTGGTTTTTCTCCATCGTCCTCAGTTTCGCCTATCTGCTGCTGTTCACCGACTTCGGCCTTTATCCCGAGAATCTTCCGAACATCGCATTGGCAGTCACCGGTTGTTTCATCGCTTTCTTTGGCGATCTCAGCGGCAGCCATCTCAAGCGTCTCGCCAAAGTCAAAGACTCTGGCAATCTGCTCCCCGGCCACGGCGGTTGTCTTGATCGTTTCGTCTCGCTCTACGCCGTCGCTGCTTACTACCTCTTTCTCTATCTGCCCCTGTACCTTTATCATTTCGCCTAAGCGCCCTTCAGGGCGCTTTTCCTTGCATTTTTTCACAAATTACGGTATTATTAGCCAATCAAAACAAGGTTGGGAGAGCATAATCTGCTCGCTATCACCACAGAAAGGTTTATTATGGCCAAAAAAGCCACTAAAAAAGAAGAAATTGTTAACGAGCCGGCTGCCGAAGAGTTAGTCACCATTATTGACGACACCGAACTTGAAGAGCTAGACAAAAAACTCGGCATCGAAGAAGCTCCTGCTGCCGAAGAGAAATTTGCTAAATCTGGCAAAAAATCCAAAAAACACATCGAAGAGGTCAAGGCCGAAGATGAACGCCAAGCACGCAAGGTAGAAACCAAGGTTGCTCCCGAGAAAAAAGCTGGCCCCAAACCCAAAACCCGCACCCGTCTTGAGCGCCGCGGCAAAAATTATCGCAAAGCCGCTGAAAAAATAGAAAAGGGTAAAGCCTACAGTCTCAAAGAAGCTGTCGAGCTAGCTCTTGCCACTTGCCCCGCTAATTTCGATACCACCCTGGAAGCCCACTTGCGTCTCGGCGTTGACCCTCGCCAAGCCGATCAAAACATCCGCGGCACCGTCAATCTCCCCAGTGGCAGCGGCAAAACTGTCCGCGTGGCCGTCTTTGCACCGCTGGACACCGTTAAAATCGCCAAAGCCGCCGGCGCTGACATCGCTGAAGATGAAGGATTCCTCAAACAGCTCGACAAAGAACAAATCAATTTCGACGTTCTCATCACCACTCCAGGGTACATGCCAAAACTCGGCAAATATGCCCGCCTACTTGGCCCCAAAGGCTTAATGCCTAACCCCAAAGCCGGCACCGTTGCTAACGATGTCGAAAAGGCCGTCAAAGAACTCAAGGGCGGCAAGATCGAATATCGCGTCGACAAACAAGCTGTTATCCACGTCGGACTCGGCAAAACTTCCTTCGGTACCGACAAATTACTCGCCAACGTCAACGCCTTCCTCGACAGCCTCAAAAGCCAAAAACCAGCTTCCATTAAAGGCGCCTTCGTCAAAAGCTTCTATCTCACCACCACCATGGGCCCCAGCATCCTAGTCGAAAACACTCTAGGATAAAACCAGACTCTAACAGCGCCTCGATTTTTCTGCTATAATACCCCTTATGCTTTGGATATTCTTAGCCGTTTCCGTGGCTGCCGCCGCTTCAATCAGCGCTTTTATTGACAACTACATCACTGACGTCCATTTCAAAGGCCGTCTGCCCCAAGCCCAAAAAATCCTTGGCCTGCCCGCCTATCTCCTAATCTGCCTCATCATTGCGGCTATTTTCCCCATCCAAGCCCTACCGTTGCACTTCGTCCTCATCTTTATTGGCACCGGCATCATGAGTGCCCTTGGCTCTATCGCCTACTACAAAGCCCTCTCCACCGAAGACACCACCGGCACCACTATCTTTATCCAATTAGCGCCAGTTCTTTATCTCATCGCTGGCTGGACGTTGTTGGGCGATCATATTTCGCTCATCCAAATCCTCGCCTTCGCTCTGCTCGTCGCCGCTCCGCTCATTGTCATCTTCTTCTCTCAAAAACGCGCCCAGAAATTGCGCAGGCGCGGTGCCTTTCTCATCATTTTATATCTATTATTCGTCGTCACCGCCAACATCATTTTCGTCAGCGCCACCGGCGGGGAGGGGAAAGACCACTCCATTGATTTTTACACCGCCTTCTTCTACGCCATGATGGGCAAGCTCATGACCGACACCGCCCTCACCCTTATCTTCCGCTCTTGGCGTAAACGTTTCAAATGGGTCGTCAAAAACTCTGGTTTCAAGTTTCTCGGGCCCATGATTATCAATGAACTGCTCTACGTCTCAATGGATCTAATCTACCGTTTGGCGCTCACCATTGGCCCAATTGCACTCGTCTCCGCCACCGCTAACTCGTTACAGTTAATCATCACCTTCTTCCTGGGAATAGTACTAACTCTGATCTGGCCAATCTTCGGCAGGGAACGACTCCGAGCGCGCACCATCATAGCACACCTCATCGCCACCGCCTTCGCCGTCACTGGCATCATCCTGTTAGGATAAAAACCCTTGACAATTTTTGATACCTTGTATAACATAGTACTATGGATACCATACAAGACCCCATCGAAAGCGCCGTCGATTACGCTTCCGATCTCACTGTTCAGCTCAAAAAGGGCATTTTGACACAGTGCGTTCTGTTGGTGGCAGAGAAGCCAGTTTACACATCGGAAATACTGGCCGAGCTTGAAAGGGCAGAACTAGACATCGTTGAGGGCACCATCTACCCACTATTGTCCCGCCTGGCCCGCGAAGGGTTGCTCATCCACCAGTGGCAAGAATCCCCTCAAGGGCCGCCCCGCAAATACTACCAAATCTCCGACTATGGCCGCAACGTCCGCGCCCACCTCACCACATCTATTCGCAAACTCAATAAGGTAATTAAACAATTAGAAAGGAAATCGCATGAATGAAATTGTGCGCATCCACATTGCCGGCATCCCCTATGAAATCGATGTCGACGCCCGCAAAAAATTAACTAAATATCTGGACGCCATCAAGGACAGTTTAGGCGACGCCAGCGACGCTATGGATGACATCGAAATCCGTATCACTGAGATTTTGGAATCTCGCGGCGTCAATAAAAACGACGTCATCAAGCTTGCCGACATCAACGCCGTCAAAGAACAGCTAGGCGAACCCAAAGAATTTAGTTCAGAAGAGCAGGGCAAAAAAGACAAAAATATCGCCGACAAAGTCCGCCAACAGTTCGCCGACAAGAAATTCTTCCGCGACACCGAAAACGGCATGGTTGGGGGCGTTATCGCCGGCCTTTCCGCCTACACCGGGTGGGACATCACTCTGTTGCGCATCCTCTTCGTCGTTCTGGTCATCTTTACCGCCTTCTTCCCCTTCTTACTAATCTATATCATTGTCTGGATCTGCGCTCCCGAAGCCAAAACTGCCAGCGACCGCCTCGCTATGAAAGGCGAACCCATCAACATCGAAACCATTAAAGAAGCTGCCGAAGATGTAGCCGATAAAACCACCCGCACCGTCAAAAAAGGCACCGACAAAGTCAAATCATCCGCCCCGCTTGCTCTGCGCATTATACTCGGCTTTTTTGGCGTCATCGGCCTGATCACTTTTATCCCATTTCTCGTCGCCCTAATTCCTGTCACTATTATCTCCATTTTCACCATCACCGCCGCCACCATTACTCTCAAACCGCTCTTCGTCGCCACCGCCATTTTAGTCGCCATCCTGCTATTTACCATCGCCTCCATCGGCATCACCGTCTCCACCGCCCTCATCTCCGCCAAACTTAGCAAACCCGCCCAAGCTGGCCTCATCACTTCCATCATTTTCGCTATTGCTCTCACCGTCGCCAGCTCCATCACTGGCAGTATCTGGCTGGCCCAAGTCGGCCGCGACGGCGCCATCGACACCGCCAATCAGCTCGTCGACGGCCTCAATATCCAAGTCGAGGAAACCGACCACCGCGTCAAAGTCGACATTGGCCCCATCCACATCGACACCTCAAAATAACCCAAGCACAAGCGCATTGACATCTGTCATTATTACTGCTATAGTAATCACAGTCTATCCCTGATTACCCTAAACGAACGGGAAACAAAAATAAAAAAACCGCAGACAAAACGTAGAAAGAAACACCCAAAAGTCAGACGAAATAAAATTCTGATTATCGTATCGACTGCAATTATTCTCGCCTGCACCAGCATTGGTATTCTCCTCATCGCTACCAATGATAAGGGCCGCGCTCCGTCCGATAACGTTCCAGAATCATCCAATACATCGCCCGAATTCGAAGGACCTGCCGAAGACGAGAGCACGGACGAAGATAACATACCTGGTTCCGCAAACAGTCCGTCCGACAGCAATTCCAGCTCTAGCAATTCCAACTCTGGTTCCAGTTCCAACTCCGGCAACTCCAGCGGTGGTTACACTTATGATCGCAGCAACCCCATCGTCGCCAAAGCTCTATCATTGGTCGGGCGAACTGACATGTGGTGCAATGCCCTCGCCGAAGCCGCTCTAAATGCCGTTGGCAAAACATTGACAATTGTCGGACCTACAATTCGCGAATACAAAAACGGATTCCTCCCTTATGATCAAAGGCCAGTCGTGTACGAAGCTTTTGCCTTCTCCACGCATACTTTCGAGATGAGGCAATGGTGGGGCGGTTTTAACCCAGACAACTCTCTCTATGAAGAAACGGTTGAAGATACAATATTTTACGTATCGAACAATATAGTTACAAAAGTTGAATCGAAACATCCAGTGGAAAGTTGGAAAAGTTACCGAGCGTTTCCTGGTCAAGGTGTAGGCGACTCGCCATATTATCTTTATCGCGAAGACAAAAATACCAGTTGGGGAGAAATGAATATCAAGAAAATTGCCACCCAAATCCCTATGGGCAGCATCCGACCCGGCGATTTCATCTATTGGGAACCAGAATACCCCAAAACCTCGCATATTGCCGTCTATATTGGCAATGGTCAGGCCGTGCACGGCGGATGGGATGGGCCCAACGTAGCCATCGCGGGCATAAAACTACAGAGGTCTATACCTTCAACTGCTTGGCGCGTCAGCTATTAGGCGTGATGATACGGTCGTCCAACATAAATTTCTTGCGCCCGATAAATCTGTTCCGTCACCAATAACCGACAAATTTGGTGCGGAAATACCAACCTTGACAATGACCAAATAGAATTCGCCCTTTCACGCGCCGCCTCACTCACCCCATACGCCCCGCCAATCACCAATACCACTTTAGCTCCGGAGGTTAGACCTGCGCTCAATCTTTTCGATAAATTAGGTGAATCCCATATTTCACCTCGCTCATCCAATAAAATCACCAGATCGCGTGCGTCACACTTCAAAATCGCCGCCTCCAATTTATCCTCATCCACAAATTGCCACAGGACATCAAACGGCTTTCGCAGCCGCTTTTCGTACTCCGCGCACGCCTCCGCTACCCATCCCACATTTTTCTTCCCCCCAGCAATAATCTTTATCATATTTACAATTTTAGCATTTTTATGCTATAATGCACTCAGTTACCAAAGACAGTAGCCGACTTTTAAGTCTTAATCCGCTACCGAGGAAATATCTTGAATATTTTGGTGACGATGTTTAACATTTCGGTCAAATATTATATTCCAAGGTTTCACCTTGAAATTTTATCAACCAAACGAAAGGTTATTATCTATGGCAATTAGCAAAGATAAGAAACAACAATTGGTTGCTGATTTAGGCGCGTTACTTTCCGACGCGAAAATGACGGTTTATGCCCAGTACCAAGGTCTCTCTGTCGCCGATCTTCAAGATCTGCGCAAGATGGCCCGCGAAGCTGGTGTCAAAATTAAAATCGTCAAAAACCGTCTGGTCAAAGTCGCTCTGAACGAAGTTGCTGTTTACAAAAACACCGACACCACCGGCCTGGAAGGCCAACTGCTCTACGCTATTTCTAGCGAAGACGAAGTTGCGCCCGCCCAAGTCCTGGACAAGTTCGCCAAAGATCACGAGGCTTTAAACCTCAAAGGCGCATTCAGCGGAGAAGGGAACAACCTTAGCGAAGACGAAGTTAAAAGCTTGGCCAAGCTGCCGAGCCGTCAACAACTCATCGCCGAGGTCGTTAACATGCTCGAATCCGGCGTTAATGATATTACTAACGCTCTTTCCGGCAATTTGCACGCTCTTCTCGACGGCGTTTCCGCCAAAGCAACCAAATAAATTTTAGAAAAGGAGTCAATTATGGCTACAGATATTAAAAAGATTGCTAAAGAATTAGTCGAACTGACTGTTCTTGAAGTCAACGAACTTAAAACCATCCTAAAGGATGAATACGGCATCGAGCCGGCTGCCGCTGCAGTCGCCGTTGCCGCTGCTCCTGCCGAAGGCGGCGCTGCTGCTGCCGACGAAGGCAAAAGCGAATACAACGTTGTCCTTAAAGACGCCGGTGCACAAAAAATCGCCGTCATCAAGGCCGTTAAAGAAGTTACTGGCCTTGGTCTAGGTGAAGCCAAAGCTATTGTCGATGGCGCCCCTGCCACCGTCAAAGAAGCCGTCAAAAAAGACGAAGCCGAAGCTATGAAAAAGCAATTGGAAGAAGCCGGCGCAACCGTCGAACTCGCCTAACAAACACTACATTGACCGAAATCGTTATCCAAAAGCCGCCCGTCTTAGGGCGGTTTTTGTTTGTGCTAAAATTAACCCATGAGCAAACAGCCAATATTGTTAATCATCAAAGGCTACGCTGGTGCCGGTAAGAGTGCATTGGCTTTTGAATATGCCAAACAGGAAGATTTCGCCCTCATCAAACAAGATACTTTCGTTTTTGAGCTCAACCCTGGCAGTATGATTGAACGTATCGGCCGTCCAACAGATGCGAAGTATAGTTTCCAAAACATCCTCTCCGTCATGGAAAATTATATGGCAACTAAAAAATCCATTATTTTAGAGGGCGCACTCGTAGTTGTAGAAAAATACAACCCACTGGACTTCAAACCCATCTTACAGCTTGCGAAAAAATACGGATATCAGCCTATTCTTATTACTCTAACCGCCAAAGAACGCAAGCGCCGCCGACGCCAAAGAAAACGCGGCTACCGCCTGCCCATAGAACTGGATCGTAAGTTGGCCAAGCTGGCCGACCAGCCGAATATAGATCTGCCAAACCATATAATTAACACCACCAAGCTCAACAAAAAACAAGTCATCACGGCCACCGACAAAATAGTAAAAACCGCCCAGTAAAGGGCGGTTTTTTGTTTTTAAATGTGCGGTATTTCTTCCACCTCGTCTAGCGGCCTAATTTTGCCGTTTTTAAGACGCTGGATTGCGAACTGAACCAATTTTGGAAAACGCAAGTCCGATTCCGAGATACCTTCAATGTCTTTTATCGCCCTGTACTTGACTGATTCGGTAGTATCATCCGATTTTCCCCTCTCGCCACGCAATATCCTAGCCGCGAAAATCATAATTGTTGCCATTTCATCCTCGCCAACCTTGTTTTGGTAGACAGTATCTACCGCCCCAAGATACCCCGTCAGTTCAACCTTCAAACCAGTCTCTTCCATAAAACCACGTACTGCAGCTTCCTTGTAGGTTTCTCTATCGACATCTTCGGCATGTTCGGTCACGAAATTCCATTTCCCATATTCCTGGATCATTAAAACATTGCCAAAGAAAGCGCTGTTTCTGTTCTCTTCAACCGCTAATGTGCAAGCGACACGTGCTGCCATGGGTGGCACCCCCTTCTTATCTAAAATTTATGTCGCAAATTTACTCAATTATATCATAAAAATACAAAAAAATCTACATAGGCAAATTTACAACGATTTTCCCATTAAATCTGTTTTTTCTGTGGAAAAATCCCTCACCACAAGTTTTCCACAAGCGGGAAGAATCATTGTTGACAACTTTTCCCGCGCGTCATAATATAATATCAATACTATAGTTAACAGACAGGATGCGAGGATGTCTGAATTACCAGAAAAACAAATAAAACGTTTACGAAGTTTGATCAGCGACGCTGAGACTAACTTGGCGGCTGCCAAGGAATTACTCATTTCAGTCCTAGGAGACGGTGAGACTATTGCTGCACCGATTACTAAAGTTGAAAACCCCGAAGGCAAGATCATCGAAGGAGTCTTTGATGGCCAGATTATGATCGGCCCAGACGGCAAGAACTACCCAGTGCCCGCCAACTACGCCAGCAAATCCAAACTGGTCGAAGGCGACATCTTGAAACTCACCATTGCCGAAGATGGTAAATTCCTTTACAAGCAAATCGGCCCAGTTGACCGCAAGACTCTCATTGGCACCCTAACCTCCCACGATGATCAATTCTTCGTCGAGGCCAACGGCAAAGAATATAAGATTCTCTACGCTTCTGTCACTTATTTCAAGCTCAAGCTCGGCGACCAAGTCACTATCACCATCCCCGCCGACAATACCGAAGCCACCTGGGGCGCCGTCGAAGCTTCACTTTAAGCGCAAAAACGAGCAAGGAAAAAGCACCGATTAATCGGTGCTTTAAAAATATTAGCGGCTACTCTGCCTATTTCGCAAAGTGATAATTACGCCAGCCAGGCAACCAATTACGGTAACCATGATAAAAATCATCCAAGCGTAATTTGGTCCAAATGCAGCCACAAATATAGCCCAAATCATCAACGAAATAAATCCGTTAAACGAATTAAAGACCTTCGTCAAACTTTTGCAGATCATCCACTCGAAGAAAAATATCGTGGATGCACAAGCAACGAAAGGGGCTACCATGACTAGGACGACGGATATAACCATTGATAGCTTATCCATCATTGTCCTCCTTATATAAATAAAATGTGCGAGACCCTCCACCCTACAGATAAAGACTCTCTATCCCTCCATTATATCACAAGCGCTTCAAAAAGTCAAGTTTTCTATCTTTGCTCCATCGTCTGCTATAATTATCCCATGAGGAGGGCCCTGTATCGCGAGTATCGTCCACGCTCGCTGTCTGAAGTTATCGGACAGTCACACGTTACTTCTGCTCTCGAAAAATCTTTAAAAGCCAACAAAGTATCTCACGCCTACCTCTTTATCGGTCCACGCGGCACTGGTAAAACCTCCGTCGCCCGCATCCTCGCTCACGAAATCAACGGCTTTGAATACGAACTCGAAGACGAGCATCTCGACATCATCGAAATCGACGCCGCATCCAACACTGGCGTAGACAACATCCGCAGCTTACGTGAAAATGCCATTATCGCGCCAACGAAAGGGAAGTACAAAATTTACATCATCGACGAAGTCCACATGCTCAGCAAATCCGCTTTCAACGCACTCCTCAAAACTCTCGAGGAACCACCCGAACATGTCATCTTTGTCATGGCGACCACCGATGCCCATAAAGTTCCCATCACCATCACTTCACGTTCGCAAACTTATACCTTCAAGCTAGCCACACCAGACATCATCGCCTCCCACCTTGCCCATATTGCCAAAACTGAAAAAATCAATATAGCCGATGATGCTCTCAAGCTCATCGCCAAACGCGGCGGCGGTTCTTTCCGCGACTCTATCTCTCTACTGGATCAAATCTCTACCTCTGCTACCGGAGAAATCACCTGCGAGTTGCTCGAAGATGCCTTCGGACTCCCGTCCGATCAGCTAGTCAACCAGCTCCTAACCGCTTATTCAACCGGAGATTTAACCTGCGCTCGAACTACGCTCCAAGACCTCTTAGAGCAGGGCATTAAACCTGAAACTATCGCCGAAGACATGATCGCCAGTATTGTCATCGACCCCAAATCCGAATTCCTGCCTCTACTCAATCAACTCCTCGACATTTCCTCTTCCACCCGCCCCGAAGTCAAACTCCTCCTAGCTCTGCTAAACACGCCGCCCAAAACCGTACTATTAGACGGTGGTTCTGCTACTGAACTTGGAGGAGACTCCGCGCTCCGTGACGACGGAAGCGGCGAGAACGTGGCGACTGCCCGTAACGACGGGCCAGCCCCAAGTCCGTCCTCCGAAAAGTCAGCAGTAGAACCTAGCTCAATTACAACTTCTTGGCCGCAACTACTTGATGTTATCAAAAAAGACAACGCCGCCCTCTATTCGCTACTCGCTCGCACTACCGGTCAATACCATCAGAACACTCTCAAAATCCACATCAAAAACAAGATGGTTCGCAACAAGATTGACCAAAAACTCAAATATCTCGCCTCCTTCCTCCCTGAAGACACCATAATTGAAATTACTGACCAACCCGCAACCGCTTCCGACCCGCTGATCAGCGACTTATCCTCTATCTTTGGTGACGTTGAGGAGGTAGAATTAGAGCATGAATAAAGAGCGCATCGCCCCGCAAGACATTGACGCCGAAAAATCTCTGCTCGGCGCCATCCTGATTTCCGAAGCACCTCTCCCCGACGTCACTGAGATCGTTAAGCCACAAGATTTCTACGATGATCGCCACGTCCATATCTTCGACGCCATGTGGACCCTCTATGAACGCCACAAGCCCGTCGATCTGCTCACCGTCACTGCCGAATTACGCCGTAAAAAAGTTCTCGATAAATCCGGAGGCTCCAGTTATCTATCCGAACTCACCAACTACGTCCCCACTTCTGCTCATGCCAAAGCTTACGCCGAGCTCGTTGCCCGCGCTGCCGTCCGCCGCCGCCTGATTGCTGCTGCCGCCGAAATCACCGAAAAGGCCTACGACGAATCCGGAGAGACTATTGAGCTGCTAGGCGAAGCTGAAAAATCCCTCTTCGCCGTCTCCGACCAAAACCTCAAAACCGATCTCATCTCCATCAGCGACCTCCTCAGCGAAACTTTCGATCACCTAGAAGATTTACATAAAAACAAAGGCGCCATTTCCGGCGTCAAATCCGGCTTCCCAGATTTCGACCGCATTACCGCCGGCTTCCACCCGTCTGATCTCGTTATCCTCGCCGCCCGGCCAGCCATGGGCAAGACCGCCCTCGCCCTTAATTTTGCCCGTAACGTCGCCACTATCAACAAAAAAGATGTCCTGATTTTCTCCCTGGAAATGGGCAAAGAACAGCTCATTAATCGTATGCTCGCCGACGCCTCTGGCATTGACAGCTTCAAGCTCGAAACTGGCAATTTTAGTGGCGACGATTTCACCCTGATTAGCGATGCTATGGCCGAACTTTCCGAAGCCCCCATTTTCATCGACGACACCCCCGGCATGACCATCATGGAAATGCGCACTAAAGCCCGCCGCGCCGCCCACGATCACCAACTCGGCCTCATCATCGTTGATTACCTCCAGCTCATGAATAGTTCCAGTCGTCGCGGCCAAGAAAATCGTGTCCAAGAAGTTTCCGAAATTTCCCGCGGCCTCAAACTCATCGCTAGGGAATTAAACGTTCCCGTCCTCGCCCTCTCTCAGCTTTCTCGTCTCGTCGAATCCCGCAACCCGCAAATTCCTATGCTCTCTGACCTCCGCGAATCTGGCTCCATCGAGCAAGATGCGGATCTCGTTATGTTCATGTATCGCGAAGATTATTACAACCCAGAAACCGAACGCCAAAACCTCACCGATGTCATCGTCGCCAAACACCGCCGCGGCCCCACCGGCAAAATCGAACTCTTCTTTGATAAGTCTCGCGTCCGCTTCATGTCTCTCGATAAAAAGCATGCATAAAATACTATTACCCGTACTAGGATCGGTCGTAGTAGTAGCAGCTTTGATAAGTTGGCAATTCATTTTGCAAACAGAAACAGTGCCAATAACACCCCCACGTTTCACGGTCGTCGTGCCCCATCACGACCTAGTGAAGATCAATCGACAAGAATTTTGGCAAGACTTCCTCCTAAAATACCCTCTAGCAAAAACCGTACAGAAAATTATCCTCGTTGGACCTGACCATTTCGGCACCAGACAAGACATCATCAGCTACACTGACGAAAATTTCACACTCTACGACCACGAATTAATCAATGGGCTGTCCAATCATCGCCCACCATTTGCAAATGTTGTAAAAAATACAACATTAATTAAGTCTGACCATGCCATTACTGCACTCCTCACTGAACTATCCGCACACTTTCCGGCAGCCACCTTATCGCCATTTCTCATCGGCGAAAAAATCAAATTCGACAGCTTAAATAAACTGCTAGATTTTATTCTCAGCGAATGCGACACCGCGTGCCTTGTGGTCGCAAGTGTAGATTTTTCACACAATCTCAGCCTCAGCCAGGCCAACGCCAAGGACGCGGAAACCCTAACTCAACTATCCGCGATGTCCATCACCGACGGCAGTCTAACTGTGCCAGATCACGCCGACTGCCCAGCCTGTCTCTACACGATTCAAGAATTAGGTCGCAGCTGGGACTACACTTGGTATCTCTGGGGTGAGACTAATTCTACCGGCAATGACATAAATGCGATCAATACCGTCAGCCACATTTACGGCGGATACTTGCCCGAAGCAACAAATTGATTTACTATAAACATAAGGAAAAAGGAGGCAACATGATTGATGGCTCAGTAGATAACGATTCAATAAACGAAGAACCGGCCAAGGAAAATCCAACAACCGACCTCCCAACCATAGACTCGCCAGTAAATGAGCCAATCGTTGGTAAACTCAAACCAAGCAAGCGCAAGCTTATCATAATAATAGCGGCATCAATCATACTATTGTTAGGTACCGGCACACTAGTATTCGCGCTCAACTACGACAACTTCTTCCCGCCCTCCACTACCGAAGAATTAGAAGATGAAGAGGAAGACGAGCAAAGTGAGCACGACCAAGAAGTCGCCCAACTTCCGACTAGCGGCTATCAATTCGTCAGGTGGCACTATGCATCATACGTCCCAACTAATGAACTAATCAAGGCACGTATAAGCGATTGCGAGACATCAGTCAAATATTTCACTGTCGCCGAACTCTCCGACGATGCCGTACTGTTACGCGCCGACAAAGAAAGTTGCTACAGCGGATATGATATTTATTGGTTTGTCATGCCCAAAAGCGGCAACGCAAAATTAGTAGGCAATTTTACCTACAATCTAACAGAAGCTAGAGAAGCCCTTGCGCGCTCAGACACTAGTATTATCAAACTCGATCTACCAGAGTTAGTGCTTCCAAATCAAATCACCGCAAACGGCAAAAACTATTACATCTCCGCCTATTCTTCTATGTCTTTTACACAAGACCTCTACGCTTCTGGAACCTCTGGCACCCCAATTTCAACTCAGAAACACAATGGCACTGACATCGGAACGCTATACCAAACCACCGAACCAATAAGAATCGATTCCGCCACTATGCCAATCACCGGTTTCTCATGGGAATATATCACCCCTGACAAACGAACTTACACTTATCAACCCTACGCAGGGCATCAAGATGTAGCGCTTAATGATGATGCCACACTCAAAGCTAGTTGGGTCGATGTATCCAACAAAGATATATCATTCAGAGGCCCGCTTCGTGGTTGCGGCACCAGCAAAACCGCCATTATTACCGGCAACCTCGAAACTCTCCAAAAAACCAAAGTTGCCACTCTCACAGCAGGCAACAAAAGCAACGTTTATAAGATAACCGACAGCCAGATACTCAATATGTTAGCTACTTGGTATATATACGAAGGTAGTGTAACGATGGAAGATATTCAAAACAAAGTCAGCAACATCACCTATCAAAACCAAAATGGCGACTGGATATTCCTAGTATCCACGGAAATTGATCAAGCCGAATGTGGCAAGCCGGTCATCTACCTCTATCCAGAAAAACTCACGACCGTCAGCGTAACCGTAGGAGCCAATATCAGCCTCAGCGATCCGCTCTATCCCGCCGGAGGGTGGCAAAACGTCCTCGCCCACCCCAGCGGCCAATTAATCTACCGTGGTACCAAATACGATTCACTATTCTGGGAGGGAACCGGACACGGACCGTACCCAGATGTCTCCGGTATAGGTATAGTAGTAGCGCAGAAAGATCTAGTTAAAACCATCCGCAGTCAACTTTATGCGCAAGGATTAACAACCAAAGAGACTAACGATTTCCTAGAATTTTGGGTCGATCATCTTCCCAAAACCCCATGGGTTAAACTGACCTGGCTCTCAACTCGTCAAATGAACCAATTAGCGCCACTCGCCATCAGACCAAAACCAACCACGCTCATCCGCATATTCTTAGATGCAGAAGGCGTTTCGACCCCCATGAATCTAACTGAACAAAAATTTAGCACCCCTAAGCGTGAAGGCTTTACCGTAGTTGAATGGGGCGGTTTACTAAGATAATGAAACTCCGCATCGACAAGCTATTTCTTTATCGATACCGCTTCATCATCGGATACTCAATACTTGGTCTCGCGTTTATCCTCATCCTCATTATCCTACCTCTCATCGCCCCAGGCGGCATCAGTTCCGCCGAAATGCAATCTGCCGTCAATTCTCATAACGTCTTCGAAAATTTCGCCAATGGCAACCTCATTAATCTCCCTTACCATCTGCTTCAAAATGCCTCCATCAATCTTTTTGGCCTCTCCATTTACGCCATTAAACTTCCTTCCATTATTCTCGGCTTCGCCACTGGCATCCTGCTAATTCTCTTGCTCAACCGTTGGTTTAAAACCAATGTCGCTCTCCTCGCTTCCATTATTACCGTGCTTTCGCCAATTTTTCTTTTCCTCGCCGGCTCCGGCACCCCTGCCATCCTCTACATCTTTTGGATCATCCTCATCCTCTGGCTCGGTGCCAAAATCGTCGGCGAAAAAAGCGTCTCGCCTCTCATTTTCCTGGCCTTCGTTGCCTCTGTCATCCTTTCGATTTACACGCCCCACCTCATTTATATTGCGTTCGGCATTGGCCTGGTCGCCCTCACCCGTCCTCATATTCGCTTCGCCATCAAAAAGACTAAAATCCCCCAACTTATTGTCGCTCTCTCCGTCATCGCTCTCCTCATCATCCCCCTTATCGTAGCCTGTATTGTCCGCCTCACCACCCTGCAAGAAATCTTTTTCGCCACCGACCCCGGCAGCTACATTGATAATGTTATCAATGCCTTCACTCCGTTCTTCTCCTTTAGCGCCGCCATCGAAAGCGATTTTCTATCACCGCTCTTTGGTCTCGCCACAGTCACCCTGATCATTATCGGCATCATCGCTTCCATGCGCGTCCTCTTCACGAGCCGCAATACCGCCGTCAGCTTATTAGTCATCTTTGCCATCATCATTTCCGGTCTCAACCCCAGTGCTGCTGTTATTATCTTCATCCCCGCCGCCATTTTAGTCGCTGTCGGTCTCGAATCCGTCCTCGAAAAATGGTACTCGCTCTTTCCTACCAACCCTTACGCCCGTGTCTTTGGCATTTTCCCCGTCGCTGCTTTCGTCGCCATTATTGTCATCTCCGGCTTCATCTATACCGTATTCGGCTACCACTATTCACCCAATGTTGCCAAACAGTTCAATAATGATATCAGTCTAATTAACAAGGACCTGCCTTTCGGCACCACCCTACTTGTCCCGAAAGACACCTTGGAATATGATTTCTACAAAATCCTCGAAACCGACGGACGCCTTACCGTATCCTCCGTGCTTCCTGACCGCACCAGCAACTGCATAGCTAGTCTCGGCCACTGGGGAGAAGAGGTCGACCTCAAACTCACCACTATTATCACCTCCTCAAAATCTCAAAATTCTGATAGACTCTATATATACAATTGTTCAGAATAAAGGAGTTATTTTATGGGTCAAACCATGGATCAAATGAAAATGCTAACTCAATTGCGCAAAGCGCAAAAGGAGCTTAAAAACGAAATCGTCGAAGTCGAGGCCGGCGACGGCGCCGTCGTTGTCCAAATTACTGGCGAGCTAAAGATCAAAAAAGTCTCTCTCGATTCCGAGAAAATTGATTTCGACGACATCGCTGAACTCGAACGCTGGATCGAAAATGCCATGCGCGACGGTTATGCCAAAGCTCAAGAAATCGCCAGTGACAAAATGAAACCGCTGATGGGTGCGCTCGGCAATCTTGGAATGTAATTAATGTTGCCGCGAGCGTTAACTGATGCTATTGATGCACTCGGGCACTTGCCCGGAGTCGGTTCACGCACTGCAGAACGTTACGCTTATTACCTTTTTAAATCCAATCTCCACACCGCTCAAAATATCATCTCTGCACTGGAAAACTTACACGCTAAAATCAAAATTTGCCCCGTCACCTTTGCTATCATGGATTCTACTGATTCTATTTCGCCCCTTTACGCAGATCCTGCCCGCGACAAAACCACCATCCTAGTCGTAGAAGAGCCGCTCGATATTTACGCTCTCGAACGCACCAAAGCTTACAAAGGAGTTTATCACGTGCTCGGCGGCGCTATCTCTCCCATGGATGGTATCATGCCTGACCAATTACACATTAAAGAACTTGTTACTCGCGTTAAAGACGATAAGGTTAAAGAAATTATTATCGCCACCAACCCGTCCGTCGAAGGCGAATCAACTGCCATCCTCCTTCAAGCTACTTTACATAAAACTTACCCCAAACTTAAAATTACTCGTCTTGCACGCGGCCTGCCGCTCGGTGTTTCACTAGAATATGCCGACCAAATCACCCTTGCCTCCGCTCTCGATAATCGCACTGGCCTTTAGCACTTGACCCTATCAGGTGCCAAGCGGTATACTTGGAAAGCCTATGTCAAAAATCTGGAAAATTATTCTATCTTATTGGTGGCAGGTAATTCTACTGTTCGGCGGTCTCTGCATCCAAGTTTTCGCTAACCTCCAACTTCCGGATATCATGGCCAATATCATTAATAATGGTATCGGACCAAAAGATATGGATTTTGTTTGGAGCGAAGGCCTCCGCATGCTCGGCATCGTCCTCATCGGCATGGTCGGCATGGTCATTGCTGGCTTCTTCGCTGCACGCATTGGCACCGGATTCGCCGCCAAACTCCGCGAATCATTATTCCAGCATATCCTCAGCTTCAGCATTGACGAGATTGACCAGTTCAGTACTGCTTCGCTCATCACCCGCACCACCAACGATATCGCTGCTATTCAGCAAACCCTAGTCGTAGCCCTGCGCATGTCGCTCCAATCGCCACTCATGGCCGTCGGAGCTATCACGATGGCACTCAGTACTGCTCCCAGCATGGCGTGGATTATTGGATTAGTCGTCGCTGTCCTAATCATATTGTTCATCATCGTCATGATCCTCGGCCTACCCAAATTCAAATTAATCCAACAGCTAAACGACAAACTTAACCAAGTTACTCGCGAAAACCTCACCGGCCTCCGCGTCGTCCGAGCTTTCAATAATGAAAAATATGAACAGGACAAATTCCAGCGTGCCAATATTGAAGTTACCAAAGTCAACGTTTTCACCTCGCGCCTCATGGTCACCATGATGCCTGTTGTCCAATTTGCTATTTCTGGAGCCGCGCTTCTCGTCGTCTGGGTCGGTGCCGGACTGGTTGCTGATTCCGTCATCGGCATCGGTGAAATCGTTGCCTTCATGCAATACGCCACTCAAGTTATGATCTCATTTATGTTCCTCGCCATGGCATTTGTACTCATGCCGCGCGCCCTAGTCTCCATCAAACGTGTTAATGAAGTCTTGAAAACCAAACCATCCATCAAATTCAAAAACAAATCACAAAAAACCACCGAGACTTCCGGTATTCAATTTAAAAATGTTTTTTTCTCTTACAAAAACGCCGAACACCCAGTTCTAAAAGATATTAGTTTCACAGCCGAAAAAGGGAAGACTACTGCCATTATCGGTTCTACCGGTTCCGGTAAATCTACTATCGCCAATCTCATCCCACGACTTTACGACGTCAGTAAGGGTGAAATTCTACTCGATGGTGTCAACATCAAAGATTTTACCAAAGACGACTTAATGTCCCGCATCGGCCTAATTCCTCAAAAGGCCCTTTTATTCTCCGGTACCATCAAAAGCAATATCAAATATGGAGCTCCAAATATATCTGACGAGCAAATGGAAAAAGCCGCCTCGGTCGCTGGTGCTGCCGAATTTATCAACAAACTCGAGAAGAAATATGATTCGCACGTTTCTCAAGGCGGCGCTAATCTATCCGGAGGACAAAAACAACGCCTTTGTATTGCTCGCGCCATCGCCAAAAATCCCGAGATTTTTATTTTCGATGATAGTTTTTCCGCCCTCGACTACAAAACCGATCAGCAAGTCCGTGCTAATCTCAAAACCATCACTGCACACGCCGCCGTCATCATTGTCGCGCAACGCATCAGCACCATCAAACAAGCTGACCAAATTATTGTCCTCGAAAATGGCGCCATCGTCGGCCAAGGCACGCACTCTGATCTTATGAAAAAATGTAAAGTTTATAAAGAAATCGCCATGAGTCAATTATCCAAAAAGGAGCTTGCCTAATGGGTCCCGGCGGCGGTAGACCTCCCATTATGGGAGCTGGCGGCAACAAATCCCGCATCATACAAAAGCCCAAGCATACCGGCAATACTCTTAAAAAACTATTTAAATACCTTGCCAGCTTCAAGATTCCGATCTTGGTTACCTTGGCCCTAGCTATCGTTGCTACCGTTCTTACCATTATCGGCCCCCGATTAATGGGTAATATTATCAACGTTCTAGCGGAAGATTTCATTGCCAGGTTCACCGATCCGACTCGCGCTTATCGCTTCGATATTATGGGCAGTATCGCTCTTCAACTCTTGGTTTTTTACCTCGTCGCTGTCGCCGCTAACCTCGTCTCTGGTTGGATTATTACCGGCATCACTATGAAAGTAGTCAAAAAATTCCGTACCGAAATTTCCCAGAAAATTAATCGCCTGCCCATCGCGTATTTCGACAAACACTCGTTTGGTGATACTCTTTCTCGCGTTACTAACGACGTCGACACTATCGCCCAGTCCCTCCAACAATCCATCTCGCAACTCATCTCATCAGTCACCATGATCATCGGCTTCATTATCATGATGCTAACCATCAGCTGGCAACTCACGCTCATTGCCTTCGTCACCATTCCAATTGCTTTTATTTTCATACGTTTCGTCACTACACATACGCAAAAACTCTTCAAAGCCCAGCAAAATGAACTCGGTAATCTCAATGGGCATATTGAGGAGATCTATGCCGGACAAACCATCGTCCGCACCTTTTCGGCCGAAGGCACCACCATTGAAGCTTTTACGAAAACTAACAAAAAACTTTACCAATCTGCTTGGAAATCCCAGTTCCTCTCCGGCCTCATGCAACCCATCATGCATGGCATTTCCAATCTCGGCTATGTTGCTACTGCCATCACTGGCGGTTATCTCGCCATAAATGGCCACATTGGCCTCGGCGACCTCACGGCCTTCATCCAATACGTCAACCAATTCACTCAGCCTATAACCCAAATGTCTCAAATCATCAGCACTCTTCAATCTGCTATTGCTGCCAGTGAGCGTGTCTTTGATTTCCTCGAAGAACCTGAACAAGCTCCCGATAACATCCAGGCTCAACTAGGTAAAGTCAAAGGCGCCGTACAGTTCACAAATATTCATTTCTCTTATGATGGAGAAAAGGAAATTATCAAAGGTTTTAGCGCCAAAATTAAACCTGGCGCCAAAGTAGCCATCGTTGGCCCAACTGGAGCAGGGAAGACCACTATGGTAAATCTCCTCATGCGTTTTTACGATCCTAATCATGGCGAAATTACTATCGACGGTGTGAACACCAAACAACTCGCCCGCAGTGAAGTCCGCAAATCTTTCGGCATGGTGCTTCAAGATACCTGGCTGATGGATGGTACAATTGCCGAAAATCTCAAGTATGGCAAACTAGATGCCACCAACGCCGAAGTCAAAAGAGCCGCCAAAACCGCTCACATCGACCACATGATTGAATCTCTACCAAAATCTTACAATACTCAAATCGACGAAGACTCCGAAGCAATTTCTGCCGGCGAAAAACAGCTGCTTACCATTGCCCGCGCCATGATCGCCGACCCGCCCATGATGATTCTCGACGAAGCCACCTCCAGTGTCGATACCCGCACCGAACAGCTCATCCAAAAAGCTATGGACAAACTAGCTCACGGCCGCACTTCGTTTATCATTGCCCATCGCCTCTCCACCATCAAAAATGCCGACCTGATCCTTGTCATGCAAGACGGTAATATTGTAGAACAAGGTAACCACAAGGAACTACTCGCCAAAAACGGCTTCTACGCCACCCTTTACAATTCTCAATTCACCGAAAGTTAATTATTTATCACTTGGTAACGGAAAACGCAGCGCCATCTTTTTAACTTCCTCGCGTAATACTGAAAAATCAGCATTATATTTGTCGAGATTTACTTCCTTCTTCGCTTTCGCGCAAATATCCGCCACCGCTCTCATCCACTTCGCAATCCTCTTCATTTCTTGCTTACCCAACCCACGCGTCGTAATCGCCGGCGTCCCCAAACGAATACCAGATGGCCTAAATGGCGGCAAAGTATCATTTGCAATCGAGTTAGCATTCAAATTTAAACCAATTCTATCTAGCGCTCGCTCCATGATTTTCCCATCTACTTTAAACGACTTCATCATATCTATCAAAATCAAATGATTCTCTGTCCCCCCACCAATACAATGAAATCCAAGTGCATCCAATTCGTCCGCCAAAATTGCTGCATTGTTTACTATATTCGCTGCGTATTCCTGAAATTCCGGCTTCAAAGCTTCGCCAAATGCCACCGCTTTTGCTGCGATGATATGCATCAACGGTCCGCCTTGCGTACCTGGAAAAACCGACCGGTCTATCAACATCGGGATATTCTCCAAAGTTTTCTCTGGTTTCTTCAACGGATTACCCACCGCGCCCTTGCTTAAGATCATCCCGCCGCGCGGTCCGCGCAAAGTCTTATGCGTCGTTGTCGTCATTACATGAAAACCATAATCAAACGGACTTTTATGCACCTTGCCTGCGATTAGTCCAGCCACGTGCGCCATATCCGCCATTAGCAAACATCCAGGAATCTTCTTGCCAATCTCCGCCACCTGTGCAAAATCCGGTACCTTCATAAACGCCGAGTAGCCCACCAATAAAATCTTTGGCTGATGTTTAATGGCCATTTTCTCCATCTCGTCATAATCAATATCGCCAGTTTCTGCCACGGTCCCATAAGGTACAAAATTATAAATCTTAGCCGATAGTGTCACTGGCGAACCATGCGTCAAGTGGCCACCATGTCCCAAATTCATGCCCAACACCGTATCGCCCGGCTCCAGCCATGCATTGTAAACTGCATTATTCGCCTGTGCACCACTGTGTGGCTGCACATTAGCATGGTCCGCGCCAAACAATCGACATGCCCGCGCAATTGCCAGACGTTCAACGCGATCAGTATTCTCCTGCCCGCCATAGTAACGTCTGCTGGGCAAAATTGTCTTCGCTATTTCTTTATCATCCCAATCGAGCAACCCATCAAAATCCGGGTAGCCTTCGGAATATTTATTCGTCAACACCGAACCAGCCGCCTTCAGCACATCGCCAGATACGTAATTTTCGCTCGGAATCAGTTCCAAACCTTCGCGCTGCCGCACCGCCTCAGCATCGATTAAACCAAAAATTTCTTTATCCATTTTACTTCTCCTTATTTTTTGGTATATACAAATCTGGCGAATACTAAACCATCGTCAAACTCTCCCTCTCCAACCTTTTGTTTTATGAAATCCCCAGTATCAAATTTCGGGAAAAATACATCCGCATCCTTGCGCTCACCATCAATTTCTGTCAAATACAACTTATTAGCATATGGCAAGGCAGCTGCATAAATACTACCGCCGCCAATTACAAATAATTCTTCCGATTCATTTTGCCATTTTTCTAAAAACCCAGTCAGATCATTTACGACATTAACCCAGTCCGGGAATTCACCCTCATAAGCTGCCACATAATACTCTCGTCCCTCTAACCGGCACGGCAGAGAATAATAAGTCTTACTTCCCATCAAAACCTTGTGCCCCATTGTAGTCTTCTTGAAATAACCCAGCTCGCCCTTACCAGGGAAAGCCAACTCAGGCCCTTTGCCAATTTCCAAATTTCGTCCCACGCTCGCGATTAAGCTAATCACAATCAAACCTCCAGTTTGCATTTATTTTAACACAAGGATAAACTAGTGTCATGCCTATCGTCTTACAAGTATTTTTATGGTCACTCGCCGGAGGACTAATCTCGCTCATTGGCGGCATTATCCTGCTTGCCAGCAAAAAACATGCTTCGCTTGCTGAATATGCCACCGCTTTTGCCGCTGGCGCCTTGCTTGCCGCAGCCCTTTTAGACATGCTGCCAGAAGCGTTAGAAAACAACGACGCCAAACTAGTTGCCACCTTCATGCTTGCCGGCATCATTATTTTCTTCCTTCTAGAACTTTTCCTCGGCTGGTTCCATCGCCATCGTCACCACGACAATAAGTCTTTCGTCGACCCAGTTGTACCCATGATTATCCTCGGCGATGTCATCCATAACTTTATTGACGGTATCGCTATCGCCGCCGGCTTCCTCATCTCTCCTGCTACCGGCGTCATCGTCACCCTCGCCGTTGCAGCTCACGAAATTCCAAGAGAAATCGGGAGTTTCGGCCTATTACTCCACAAAAAAATTGATCGAAAAAAAGTTTTAATCATCAACCTGCTCAGCACTTTCGCCACCGTCTTAGCTGCCATCACATTTTTCGTCGTCGGCGATAATCTAGATATTTCATTTAGCCCGTTGCTTGGACTAGTCACTGGTTTCTTTATCTATATTGCCGCTAGCGACATTATTCCTTCAATCCATTCTGGAAAATCCCAAAAAACTAAAATTATCAAAACCCTTATTATGTTCCTAGGTATCGCCATCGTCTATTTTGCTATCTTAGGTCTTGATCAATTTACCCACTAAAAGCACTGCTGTAGTATAATACGCTTATGTATATAGCCATTGAGGCCATAGGTTTGGGCGTTATTACTATCGCAGTGCTCACATTTGGTCTCATTGTTCTCGCGCGCCGCCAATACGATCTAATGCCCCGCCTTATTTTCTTCCTGCAGACTATTTTTGGTGCCGCCTGGACCATAGCCAGTATTATCCGCCTAGTCACTACCGATGCCAATGTTTCTTTCGTCACAGCCAAAGTTGTATACATTACCGCTACTGCACTTTTATGTTCATGGTTCATATTAGCCATCGCGTTTTCTAAGCTACGCAAATTTACACTCGCAGCCCTTGGCTTCAGTCTTGCATCTTTAGTCATACTCGCCGTAGGCGTTATCATACCGGAAGGGGTCATGATTGAGTCAGTAGCCGCACCACCCGATCGAGTCGTCTTCTTCGGTCCGGCAGGCTGGGTATATCCCATGTACGTAGCCATTTTCGGTTTCCTCACCATACTCATGCTCACTATCAACTTCTTTACCGCCAAAAACCGTCTAGAGCGCACCCGCCACCTTTATATACTCATAGCAGCCGCCCTTTGCATCACTATCATTGGCATCAGCGATGTTTTTTTGCCATTTATGGGCATCTTCGATATCTATTGGCTAGGACCCTTCATGTTAGCCCTGCTCGTATTCATGATGTCCATTGCTATGTTTCGTTACAGATTATTCAGTTTGCCGTCGTCTACTCAAAACCGCCTAGACGATAGCCTCGTAGTTGATGTTTCGCTCCACGCCGTTTCAGACGCAGATCCCCAAAAGATGCTCAACAAAATAGTAGTCGATATCGTCAATGTCGACCGCATTTCATCCGCCGCAATTATCGTGTTCAATAACAACCGTCTTATATTCTCCGGCAACTCCGAACAATCACTTAGGTTAGAAGATCTCACCCAGATAGCCACCTCCAATATCCTGCACAATAAAGCCATAGCAGTAGAAGAACTTGACATTTCTGGTGCCGAATATCGTTTATTTACATCTCATCATATAACAGCTCTAGCCATTATTGGCCAACCAAGCTCATCAATATTCGGTGCCGTTGTCATTGGCAACGATGCGTCAGTTATCTACAGCGAAAAGGAAATGGCGGCTCTATCGTCAGTCGCCAATATAGTTAACATTGCCTTCGAAAGTTCCACCTATTTCCATCGAAACCAAGAACTTCAACAATTAGACACCGCCAAAGATGAACTCCTCAATATCGCCAGCCACAACTTGCGTACTCCGTTAGTAGTAGTACGCGGATATATCGAACTTATCATGGGAGACAAGACCGATGCTCCTTCGGAAAAACATCTCGGCTACCTCAACTCCGCAGACAATGAAATCGTCAAAATGTCTCGTATTATTGATGACTTCCTCACCTTATCTCGGATTCAGACCAGTCGTTTCGTGCTTAATAAAACACCAGTTGATCTACGCCAAATGGTCGTAGACGAAGTCAGCACATTGCAACCCTTAGCCGCCGATAAGGATAAGACATTTAAATTAGACATCACGGATGGCAACTATTCTCTCGAATTAGATGACTCCAAAATCCGTCAAGTCATCACCAATCTTATAGATAACGCTATTTATTACTCAGGAGACTCATCAAAAATTACCATCCGCCTGCGCGAAAAAAACAACCAAGCGATTTTCGAAGTAGAAGATCGCGGCATCGGCGTGCCCAAAGCAGATCGCGAAAAGTTATGGGAAAAATTCTCTCGTGCCTCCAATGCCCAAGAATGGCGCACCGATGGCACCGGCACCGGACTTTACATGGTGCGCCGCATCATAGAGGATCACGGCGGCACCGTTATTTATCGCCCCCTCGAACAAGGCTCGGTCTTTGGCTTCAGCTTGCCGCACAAAAATTAAATCAACAAAAATGGTGGCTCCGACTGGACTTGAACCAGTGACACAAGGCTCTTCAGGCCTCTGCTCTACCAACTGAGCTACAGAGCCACACACGCCAAAGTATACCACATCACCACCGGGCATGCTACACTTACAGTATGAAAAAAATTAATACATCCCCACTCTCCGGTATGCAAGAGCTGTTGCCAGCCGAGCAAGCCGTTTTTAACAAACTCAAGAAATCCATTGAGGATGTATATCGCCATCACGGTTTCATGAACATTGAAACCCCCATTATCGACCGCACCGAAATCTTATTCAGCAAAGCCGGCGGCGACACCGAAAAGCAAATTTACAAAGTCATTAAAACCGACGAATCCGCCGACGATGCTGACCAGGCTCTCCGCTTTGATCACACTGTACCACTAGCCCGCTATGTAGTGCAGCACGAAAATGACCTCACCTTTCCGTTTCACGTCACTCAAATCGGTCGTAACTTCCGCGGCGAACGCGCCCAAAAAGGCCGGTTCCGCGAATTTTATCAATGCGACGTTGACATCATCGGCAGAGGCGAACTACCTGTCGCCTACGACGCCAAAGTTATTGCCGCCGTCTATGAAGCTCTCAAAACTTTCGATCTCCCCGAAATGCAAATTCGCATTAGCAACCGCAAAATCCTTACCAATTTTATAGAAATACTTGGCCTATCCGACAAAGCCACTGCCATATTCAATATCATTGATCATGCCGAAAAAATTCCTCCTGAGCAAACTACGCAAGCTCTTTACGATCTCGGCATCCCGGAAGATAATGTTGTAAAAATTACAACATTTATCAACACTCACGGCACTCCAGATGACGTAGAAGCATCTCTGCAGTCCATTATCGACGACATCGATAACTTTCAAGAAGGCCTATCCGAACTTCGCACTGTTTACGAACTGCTTAAACAAAGCGGTCTAGGACGACAGGCTACCATCGACTTTATGATTGTCCGCGGCCTCGACTATTACAATAGCACCGTCGTCGAAATCTTCTTGCCAGAGTACCGCGCCATTGGCTCCATTGCTGGCGGCGGACGCTACGACAATCTCGCCAACAACTTCACCGATCAAAAACTCCCCGGAGTTGGCGTTAGTATCGGCCTCACCCGCCTGTTCTACATCCTTAACCAACACGAACTTCTTAGGACTAATTCCGAAAAACCCATCGATGTAGCCATCATACCCATTACAGACAATGAACACACCTTCGCCCTCGATCTTGCTAATAAATTACGGACAAAAGACAAATCCGTCGACGTAGTTTTGACCGATAAAAAACTCGGCGACAAATTAACTTATGCCTCTCATATCGCCAAAAATGCTATTATCATCGGCGAAAATGAAGTCAACTCTGGAACTATCGAAATCAAAGACCTAGAAACTGGCACAACTTCTCCTCTCGTAATATAATAAATTACAAAAGAGGAGGTGTGGGAGCTAAGTGCTCCCATTAAAGTTACATGAGTAAATTATATCTTCGTTACGGCGCAATGGGATGTGGTAAAACTATGCAGCTCATCCAAGTGGCCTTCAATTACAAAGAACGCGGCCACAAAGTCTGTATCATGAAACCTTCCACCGATACGAAAAATGGCACAAAATTACTTACCCGCATCGGACCGGAAATTGACACCGACCTTTGCTTTTCTCGCACCGCAAATCTCTTTAAAATCGTCAAGCAGCAATTCGCACATGTCGACTGCGTATTGATAGACGAGGCTCAATTCCTCACCCCGGCCCAAGCCGACCAACTTAATGAAATTGTTATCAATCTCGGCATACCAGTTATGGCCTATAGCCTTCGCCTCAATTTCCGCCAAACCGATGGTGGCTTCGAAGGTGCTACCAGACTTCTGCAAATTGCCCACGACATCGAAGAAATCAAAACCATTTGCGACTGCGGACGCAAGGCCACCCGTCAATCGCGCTTCTTAAACGGCAAACTAGTCACCGAAGGCCCCGATATCCTAATCGACGACGGCTCCACCGAAATCGTCTACCGCGCTCTCTGCCCAAAATGCTATTATGAATACGCAAAGGGAGTAAAAAAATGAGCGGTCAATATATCGTCATCGAAGGACAAGATGCAACTGGCAAATCCACCCAAGTCGAATTGCTTGCCAAATATTTCCGCAAACAAGGCAGGGAAGTCGTCACTATCCATGAGCCCGACGGCAACCTGCCATCCGCCTCCGCTTTGCGCCGACTTATCAAAACTAAATCCTATCGCCTCCAGCCCAAAACTAATATCTTGTTATTCACAGCCGCCCGACTAGAGCTCTGGAAAAAACTGGCCGAACCATGCCTAAAGCGCGATGGCATAGTTATTTCCGCTCGCAACTGGTACTCCACTCTTGCCTATCAAGGTTACGGCCAAAAACTCTCATTAAAACTGATCAAAATCACTACCCAGCGTTACCTGCCCAAACACTATCTCCGTCCAGATCATGTCGTTATTCTTACTTTAGAAGATGATACCAGAAAAGCCCGCCAATCTGCTCGCGCTCTCAATGTGGCCACCGACACGTTCGAATCCAAACCAGACGATTTCCAAGAACGCGTCACTCGTTCCTATCTCCGCATTGCTCGTGACCTCCAAATCCCCACGCTCGACGCCTCTCCATCTCCGGCCGAAGTCCACAAGCAAATTATTAAACTATTTGGTCTCTAGCTATGCATCCATCCTGGAAACCAATACTGCAAGAGCAGTTCGAAACTCCTTATTTCAAGGAGCTATCCAAATTTCTCACCAATGCATACTCATCCAAAACCATCTACCCGCCCAAAACTCAAGTTTTCTCCGCTTTTACCACCGATCTCGAAAATATAAAAGTTGTCATCATTGGCCAAGATCCTTATCATGGCCCGCGCCAAGCTCATGGCTTGGCCTTTTCCGTCCGACCGGAAGTCCAATCTCCACCTTCACTTCAAAATATCTTCAAAGAAATCCACGATGATCTCGGCAGCCCTTTACCAACCAACGGTAATTTGCAACGCTGGGCAGAGCAGGGCGTACTGCTGCTCAATAATACGCTGACCGTCGAAGCTCACCGCGCCGGCAGCCATCGCGGCTACGGCTGGGAACAATTCACCGAAAATATCATCAGACACCTCAATGAAGCCTGTCCACATCTCGTTTTCATCCTTTGGGGCCGAGATGCCAAAACTAAAAAACCACTCATCAACCAGCAAAAGCATCTCATCTTGGAAGCAGCTCACCCTTCACCATTTTCGGCTAACGCCGGTTTCTTCGGCTGCAAACATTTCAGCAAAACCAATCAGCAATTAAAAGATTGGGGCCTGCCAGAAATCGACTGGTAGGAGTTAACTTCCGAGAATAGTTAAGCTCACTCCAGCATCATCAAACATCTGCTTCGTATCGGCGCTTTCATGATAATCCTTGCGCACAATCACTCGTTTAATCCCGGAATTCACGATTAACATCGCGCAATCTCTGCACGGGCACATGCCGCAATATAACGTCCCCTCGGCAATCCTTACGCCATTTTTTGCCGCCTGCAAAATTGCATTGGCTTCAGCATGCACGGTTCGCTTGCAATGTTCGCTGACATGCCCATCTCCATGTTTTACTTCTTTCATCAAACATCCAATTTCATCGCACTGTGGCGCCCCCTTCGGCGCACCCACATATCCTGTTGATAAAATCACGTTATCCTTCACGATCACACAGCCAAACTTGCCCCGCGGACAAGTCGCCCGTTGTCCCACTGCATCCATAATATTCAACCAATATTCATCCCAACTCGGTCGAGTCGACTTCATTTTCTTCATAATAACCTCCATTTCTTAAAATTCTAGCACTATTACACCAAAAATCACAACTTCAAGACTAGCCATAAGCATCTTTATGCCCATATAATACATATGCATCGCCATACTTCGGTCACTAGCGATTGCCCCAAACGTCGGATCAAACTTGTCATTGTTTGGCCGGCATCGAGCCAAGGAAAAAATAAACCAACGGCTCACATAAATGACTCCAACAAAATCTAACTGGAGACGCATTTATGAATAACATTAACAAAAATGATCAAACCGAACGGGTGCAGGTCATGGCTCTGTTTAATTACAGCCAGACCCCTTGCCAACCGCTTAGTTTCAAGCGGGCCACCGGCAGGGAAGTAGAAGTCACTGAACTTCTCCGCGCTCACGTCAAATTCGTCGGCGGCACTGCCAAACACATTTTTGACTGTCTAGCTGGCCGCAACAGCTACCGCCTAGAGTTCGACAGCACGTCGCTCGCCTGGACCCTCACACCTTAGGAGAGTACCGTTCGAAAAACGATCAATCACACATTGATCGTTTTTTGTTTTTAAACCGCTTATGGTATCATATAGATATCTAAATAGGAATCACATATATGGTAAAAACTACCAAAGTCAAAAAAACTAAAACTTATACAGGCAAACCAAAATCTATTGGCCCTAAATTTTTCGCGATCTTACTTATTTTTATCATCGCCATTTTCTCTCTTGTCAGCAATCTCATTATCCTGCGCACCGTCCGCGATGAGATGAGGATTTCTTTTGATTACGAACTCCGAACCGCACTCGAAGTCCTAGCCGGCAACATCGACACACTTTATGAAGCCGACTATTCTGCAACCACCAAAACCCTTGCCCTTCAAATGGTCGATAATGCTACCTGGAACGACGGCCATCGTCATTTTTGGGCCACCCCGCTAGATTCTACCGAAATCCTTGCTGGCAAAGAAGACCACGAATATTTTTACAGCGCCTATGCCAAAGAAACAAAATTTGGCTTCCTCATAAACGCTGGCTTCGATGAGGCTTACTTTAACGCCAACGCCTATCCTAAAACTGAGGAATATATCCGCGTATCTACATGCACCACCCTCGTCATCGCCCTCTTTGCTCTTGGCGCATGTGTCATCGCTTTCCACCGCTCAACCCGTTAGATGCCCTCCGCTTCCGCTTCAACAAATAAATTACAACTCCAATTCCTGTAAGACTTAAACCTAGCGCCCACAAAGACGACTGCACCGGATTGGCTAACGCTGACCCCGTGCTCGGTAGCATCAAGTTTAAATCCGTACTTGCCTTGGTTATCGGACTTTGCGCATCCGCCATTTTCGTAAGTTCAAGATCATCCTCCATAACATCCTTCACCGAAATTGGCTGTTTCACACTTTTCTCAACCAACAATAACACTTCAGAGCTCTCGCCTAAATTAAATTCTGCATCCATCCCAGTCAACGTAAATTTAATCTCGTGATTAAAATCCAAACCGTTAATCCGCACTTCGCCCGCTTCGCTAAGCACATACCCCAATGGCACATCGTTCACCGCCGCCAAAACATATACTACATTATCCGTTGACTCCCAACTTATAATCGCTTCATCACTCGAAGCTTTTTCCACTTTCAAACCTTCCAGTTCTAGCCTATTAATATTTTCTGTTTTATTATCTTCAACTATAACTAAAGCCGACATTGTGCTAAACCCCCCGTCTTCAGCTACCGCTTTTACCACTACGAACCTTTCTCCTTCTACCCAAAATTTAGTACTTATAAACGATTCAGACGTTTCTAGTTCAAACACGCCATCGCCATCTAAGTCCCACTCAAAACGAACTATCTCCGACCCCACACCATAACTTGCGCTCGCATCAAAATAAAACAATTCTCCTGTTCCGCCATAATATTTCTCAAACGGCAATATTGCCACCGGCCGCGACACTATGTAATCCGTCGCCATACCCATCTCGCCTATACCAAAAACCTTGCCTCCCGTTAGTCTGGTCAACTCATCGTAAGCCTCCCTGTTGTACTCTTCTGTCACCACATAAATATTCACTGGATCAATTTCCAGGCTGCGTTTTGCTACCTGCGCTATCGTCGTCCCATCCAGATCCGGCGCATGATATGTTGCATCCGTTAACGCAATAATCGACTTTGTCGCCCCCTTTTTCCATTTCAGACTATTCAATACCCCTAAAGCAGCACTTAGCAAGCTTTCCGGTTCATCACCTCCACCGGCAGTACGGATCGCATTTAATTTTTGCTCAAACTCCAAAAGCGAACAACTAAAATCACATAATTGATTTAGATCAAATGGATCATTTAAATCGCGGTATTCATACAGCGCTACTCTACCTCCGCTGCTTAATGTCAATCTCGCCAATCTCATCGCCTCTGCTTTGTATTTAGCAATATAACTCGCCATTGACCCAGTTGAATCAATCAATATCGCCGTGTCCATCGCCGTCTGGCTACCTGTCTTTATAACTACATTTTGTCCCAAAATTTCTTTTCTGATCCTCAAAACCGCCTCCCGCACCGCCGACCCAATATGTCCATCACCGCCATATTTCGTATGACCGCTATTCACAAATAAATTTCTAGAACCTCCGCAAATCAAATCATCGTCGCTGCACCATAGTCCAAACTTGCCAGTATAACCAGATACTTCATAAGGATCACGCGCACCTAATATGCCATTTTTCGTATTACAGTTTGGCGCATATATCCTGTACGCCGACAGTCTCTCTCCTCGACATGCCGGCGGATTCAATCCCACACCTTCAGGCAAGTACAAGTCCGGATCACCCAACGTTGCTACGTATAAAACCCTCTGCGCGTCCAAACTATCAAGCGCCCTCGCTATCACTCTGGCTCCCTGCGAATAACCCACCAGCACAAACTTAGTCTGTTCACATTTCGCCGTCTGCTCGTTATAAAACCTCGTCACATCCATCACCCCCAAAGTCACACTCAGATTAAACTCGAAAGCATTTCCAGCTGTAATTAAAATCACGGCTGCGTTCCAAAAATTCACTTCTACTGCCGGATAATTCACTTCATAAACACCATAGCTTGCCCTCAACCCATCCATTTGCTTTGAAATCTCTGACTTTAAACTTCGCCACTCGCTGCTATCACCGTAGATTGACCCAGAGCCTCGAGCAAACATAAATTGCACGTCTTTGCAAACCGCTTCAGCCCCGACTTTCAACGGCAATATCAGCCCCACTATTACGCCCATTGTTATTAATATAAAAATACCTCGTTTCATGCCCCCAACATAATCAACCCGCAAATAAGTTTAAAGCATCAACGTAATACTTTTTTGCCATATGCTATAATCAAGTCTATGAGCAATATTGTTGAAGTGAAAAATTTCCAAATGATTTTTGGCAATAAAGAAGTAATCAAAGAACTCTCCTTCACGGTCAAACAAGGCGAAATTTTCGGGCTGCTCGGATCCAACGGCTCCGGCAAAACTACCACTATTCGTGCCCTCCTTGGTCTTTATCAGCCTACCGCTGGCGAACTTCTTATTAACGGCCAAAAATTCGTCCCCTCCGAAAAAACCGCCGTCGGCTATCTCCCCGAAGAGCGCGGCCTCTACATGAAAGAGACCGTCATAGACGTTATGACCTATTTCGGCCATCTCAAAGGTCTCAAGAATCCAAAAGAGTGGAGCCTAAAATACCTAAACCGTGTTGATCTGCAGGACTCCGCTACCAAACAAGTCGGCAAGCTCAGCTCAGGCATGCAGCAAAAAGTACAGCTCGGGCTAACTATCATGGGCAACCCCAAACTCCTCATCCTCGACGAACCCACTAAGGGATTTGACCCGGTCAACCGCAAGCTCCTCATGGATATCATCGCTGAATCTCACGATAAAGGTTCTACCATCATTATGATCACTCACTACATGGAAGAAGTCGAACGGCTTTGCGACCGAGCCATCTTGCTTAAAGATGGTGTTGCCCGCGCTTACGGCAAAATCACCGACATCAAGAAAGAATTCGGCGGCAAATCGCTCGATGAGATATTCGTAAGTGTTTATGGAGAAAAAAATGACTAAAAAATTCATCGACACCAACCTCGGCAATGTCATCCGCTTCGAAATCATCCGCAACCTCAAAAAACCTACATTTTGGATTGCAGCACTCATCCTGCCCGTCCTGCTCGTAGGATATATCGCCTTCGCTGGGTTCGTAGGCTACAATGCTAATTTAACTGCCGAAGGCGGTACCGACACCGAAAAACTCAACCTCGGACTTTATGACGCCGCTGACTACCTGACTACCAACGTTATCCCCCAACCCGACAACACCACACAGGAAGTCAAACTTTTCGACAGTAAAGAGCAGGGAATTGATGCCGTCAAAAATGACGAAATCAGCGTTTTCTACTACATCCCCGCCAATTTTGACGAAATTCTCACCGCCGAAATATACGCCAAAAGCGCATCATTTAATATCTTTGCTAATTACGAAACGCCCCTGCGCACCCTCCTCATGCTTTCCGCCGCCACGCGCATAGACCCAACTGATCTGGCAGTTGTGACTAACGTCATCACTATCGATACCACTAATTTCACGGTCGACAATACTGAAGTAGACCTGGTCGCAGAAATATCCAGGATGATTATCCCCGGACTCGCACTCGTCCTTTTTTATATTCTAATAGTTAGCTTTGGCAATCGCCTCACCACCGCCATGGTGGAAGAAAAAGAGAATCGCATCTCCGAAATGATTTTAACCTCACTTAAGCCCCGTGATCTTATAACTGGCAAAATCATTTCTCTCATCATCTTAGGCTTCATCCAACTTGCTATACTCATCATACCTATCGTTGTTCTTACTATCTTCGGCTTTTCCAATAACATCATCCCGTCTGATTTCGTCATCGACTTTAATTTTTGGACTGTCCTCTCCACACTCATTCTTCTTCTCGCCTCCTTCTTCCTATTTACAGCGCTCTGTGTTACCATCGGCGTCCTCGTGCCCACCGCCAAAGACGCCAGTCAATTTGCCGGCATCGTCATCATTCTCACCATCCTGCCATTATTCTTTATAAATTCTTTCATGTCTGCCAATAGCGCCGACAGCATGACTTATTTCCTCTCCTATTTTCCGCCTTCCGCACCCATTGCCCTCATGTTTAGAAACGTCTTCGGCACTCTTCCGATCAACGAATACTTTATTGGCCTCATCATAATTTTCATCAGCAGCTACTTCGTTATCAAATTCTCAGTCTATGTTTATTCCCGCACTGCTATTGAATTCACTAGCCGCGTCAATCTCAAAAAACTCTTCTCCTCCCCCCGCAAAAACTGGAAAAAATAACTACTTCTTCGCAACAATCGCAATCGGTGTTTGTTGGTGACCTTGGCCCAAAGGATTATCCGCAAACATTGCCGCTAATTTCTCATCTTCCAAATCAGTACTATTGCCAAGTATATTCCGCCCCAAATCATTTGAATCGATAATCACCACCCCCGCAAAGCTTTTCGCATACTTTTTCGGCACCGCCTTACTCAAAATCATATTTAACCGCGCCGCCACTTCATCCGGATTTTTCGGCGCTAACTTCGCCGACACATTAGCCGGATACACCGAGTATTCCGTCGGCCCATCAATCGCCCGTACATCTCCGCCAGCCGCGATATAAAACCAGCCTTTCTTACCAATCAACTTACCAAAAGCACCCACCAACGATGCCCACAAAATCCGCAGTAATCCTACTTCGCGAATCGCCAATTCCATCGTAAACGGACTCCCCAGTCCAATACCATACGGGGTCTTTTTTACGAACCTGCTTAGTACTCGTGCCGAGCGTCTCGGCTTTATATCCCACAAGAAATATGATCGTCCCTGCGTAATCGCCACTATCTTTTCGCTCACGAACACATACCACTCACCCAAATCTTTTCCCTTTAAACCATCTAGAGTCTTTTCTATTCGCTGCACCACAAAATCATCCAACTTTGTTTCCTTAGTCACCGCATCTGTCCTCAATGGATAACGTGCGTACTTATCGTCCCCAACTTCAATCTCCAGCTTCTTGCCTTCATTGGGTTTAAAGTCACTGTTTTTTATTTTCGGCTCCGGTTTTGGCTCATCGAAATACTTTCGCAGCCACAGCTCCACGCATGCCATCCGCCAAAATGCCATGCTGCCCAATAATCCCTTGCCGCTGATAAATCCTTCAAACGCTTCCACTACTGCAACCTGATCAAAATATTTTCTTCCTTTAAATTCTTCCGACATAAACACGCCATAAAAGAAATTCTTCAATCGCATAAACCACTCATGCTCTGGCGTACTCATGCCAATTTTATTACGGCGCACCCGAACCATCTCCGGCAAAATCCCAAACATGCTATCACGCAAAATCCGTTTATTCCACCCTCGCCGGATAATTGCTCCATCTTCTAGGGAAAATACAAAACTCACCAAATCTCTATCCAGAAACGGTATTCGTCCATCTAGCCCAAACCGCGAAGCGTTTCTATCTTCGTATCTCAGCAAGCACGGAACACTATTTTTGAATAAATCATCCATCAGCCTCAATTTCAAATTATCCTGCACAACCGCAAATTTTTCGGACTTGTACTCTTCGCTGAACTCTGGACGCAACAAAGAACGTATAGTTATCTTCTTTTTAAATCTGTCTTTAAATTGCATCAAACCAAACTTGAATAATACATCCAGCGAACCCAAACTTTCCCACAAAAAATGTCGTAAGTTTTCTTTTCGCAACTGACGCAGGTACACAAAATAGTAAGGCAAATACCCAGCCATCGTCTCATCCGCTCCTTGGCCATCCACCAAGACCTTCACGTACTTGCTGGCCTCCTCCATCACTTTATATTGCGCATACGGACCCGTACTAATTGTCGGCTCCTCCTGTGTCCGCAGAAACTCATCAATCTCTAATTTAAATTCGTCCGCCGATGGCTGAATCTTATGAGATTTGACCCTCCCGTCACACATCTTCACCACTGCATCTACATACCTCTCCTCATCATTAGAAGATCCAGGGAAAATTGCCGAAAATGTATTCTGGACTGCACCCACATTTATTGCCGCACCGCTATCTTGTTTTACGATCCGATCTACCATCACAGTCACCGACGACGAATCTAGCCCCCCCGAAAGGGAAGTGCCAATCGGATTACCGCCCCGTAAACGCAATCGTATTGCAGTATCCAACCGATCACGATACTCCTGCTTTGCTTGCATATCATACCGATCTCCCTTGCGTGCCAATTTTTTCAAATCTCCATAAAGCGTCGTATAGACCTTAACCTTCGCGCCCTTGCTGTTGATACGCATTAATTCACCGGGCAACAACCGTTCTATACCTGCAAAAAATGTTTCCCGCCCATCATCATGCACGCGAAAATTCAAATACCTATAAATCACTTTATCATTTGGCGCTTTTTTAACTAACCCGCTCTCTACAATCGGCGTCAATTTAGAATTGAATATTACGCCATCACCCACTCGAGCATAATACATCGGCTTTACTCCGAAATAATCACGGCATAACACCAGTTCGTCATCCTTTGAATCATACAGAGCTAATCCCCACGCGCCATTAAACCGATCAAAGCATTTTATACCCCACTCCATATAAGCTGCCAATACTACCTCAGTGTCAAAATCAGTATCAAATTCATGTCCCAATACCCGAAGCTCGTTGCGCAATTCAATATAATTATAAATCCGTCCATTAAACGCCAAGACAAACCGCCCATCTCTGCTTTTTATTGAATCGCCAGTAAGATCAAAGGTCTTTTGACCAGTTTTAACATTATAAAATCCGCCAATTCCGCACATTTTATTAGTATACCACGCCATAGATTGGTCTAGCTATGCTACAATAGCCTTATGCTAAAAAAGGGAACTATATGAGCAAAATTCAAAAAATCATCGCCATTATTTTAAGCATTATTGCCATTGCCAGCATTGCTGCAACTATATTTATAATCATATCTAATCATAAATCAGATGGACCTATTGTCGAAGAAGAACCCTCGCTAGATTGCCCCATGGTCGACGGTACTGTCACCTACAGCGGGCAAACTGACAAAACTGCCCTCGACATCCTCGCATCAATCTGCGAGATTGAAACCAGAACTTCGGCCGATGGTAATATTATCACTGTTATCTCCATTGATGGCATTACCGCCACCGCTCCTGACTACTGGGCTCTCTACATTAATGACGCCTACGCTCGCGTTAGCCCCAACAATCTTAAAGCCACCGAAACCGACACCATCAAATGGCAACTCGAATCTCTCGGCAAATAACCTTATGATATAATATCCAAATAGGGGGTCCCCACCCGGACGAAGCCCGAGTGGGGTGAAGGAGGCTACAGCGCCGTAAGTGAAGTCTTTGCACGGCAAAGACGAACAAAGGCCTGGAGCCGACGCGGGCGAGTGGTGAAATCGGTATACACGGTAGACTCAAAAGGGTTGACACCCTTATTTTTTATGTCTTACGACCTCTGTTATGTAGGCGTTTTCGTCCTATTCAGACCCAAACAGATACCAACAGAGTAGACTAGTTTGGTGTCAGACTTGGGAGTCAAAACACGTCAGATTTTCTACGATAGGAGTCAGACCGAGACCGGCGTCTTTGTGAGACCGGCAGAGATATTGTCGATGGCAGATACTTTGTTTTCTTTGCTCGTATGCGTGTAGATTGAAAGCGTTGTGGATATACAGGAATGACCAAGCAGGGTCTGCGCATCGCGTGGACTCACGCCTTGGTCTTTTAGCATAGTGGCTACTGTGTGGCGGATTTCGTGCAAGGTAATGTACGGCATATTGAGTGAGCGCTGTAAGAAGCGGAAAACTACTCCTAAGCTGGTGGGGTCGACAGGGTTATCTATTTTGTTTCTGAATACGAAGTCGTCTTTGTGTCCGGCAATATCGTAGCTGGCTTTTTGCTCCAGCAAAACTTCTCTGACTTGCTGACTCATTGGCAAGTCGCGAATGCTGACTTTGGTTTTGAGCGGCAATAGGTGTCTCTCGTTGTTAAAGTGCAGTCTTTGGAAGCGGATGTGCAACTCATTGCTTTCAAAATCTACATCTTGCCAACGAAGTCCTAGCGATTCACTTTTGCGCAAGCCGTAGTGAAACAACACGAGAAATATCGGGTAATATTCGTGGTCGCGGATGCTATCAAGAAAGTAGGCAGATTGCTCGCTCGTCCAAGTTTTCTTTTCTTTCAGTGTAGTTTTTGGCGGCTGGGCTAACCGCGCCACATTACGGTGGATATATTCCAGCTTGACCGCCTCCCTCAACACCGCCGACAAGGTTTATATTGAAAAGTTGGCGCAAGCTATTCTCGACGCAAGACTTAAATATGCAGATAGCAGCCTTGCTGACCTATATGACCCTCTTACGGTGCCACCAGAACTTCTAAAAGCTCATCAAAATCTAGATCGTGCCGTCATGAAACTTTATGGTTTCCCAGTTGGCGAAACAACCGAATCCACTTGTGTCGCTGCACTAATGGAACGCTATCAGTTATTGTCGGGGCAGGAGTGAGCGGGTGTTAGTCCAGAAGTATACACATCAAGCCATTTAATTCAGTACCCAGCCCCGCACGAAGCGGGGCCACCAGCGGTCTCACGGCCGGCGCTGGTGCATTACGGGATACATCGACCGCCTCTAGTATATCATGACAGGCTAAACCTTACATTCTTTTGACCGTCCACTCGCTCTAATTTTCGTTACCAATGTAGCGCATACGCTGTCGGACGAGCGGATTACTCTTTCGTTATCATCAATTTCCCATCTCGTAATCCGATGCTATAACCAACCTGCCACCAAGCAAATAATAAAGGTGCGCAGAAAGGTAACAATAATATGGCAAAGCAAGAAGAGAGTGAACGGCCAAAGTATGTCAGGGAGCGCGCAGGCAAGCGTCTGTGCTACGTTGAAAACAACTTCCCCGAGTACAAAAGTATCGGCAAGATTTTTCAGTGGTTGGATAGGTCTTTCGATCTCATTCCCGTAAAAAGCGAGGAGATTGCTGTTGTGGACGAAATCAACTTGTCTATCAAGAAAGTCCTAGAACTAGCGCAATCGTTAGAGAAATCCCGCGGACATAGCGAGTGAAACAATATCAAATAATAGATTTCGGCGCTATGACCATCACAGTCACATCAGACGACAAACTAATCAAAGGAAAACTTTATGGCAAAAAGAAAATCGTACAACAAAACCCCAGCGCAAATCGTATGGGAAATGAGGTTGTACCGAAAGACAATAAAAGCCCTCAACCAAATACACCGCATACTCTGTGTCGGGACGAAAAGCAGAACAAGGCGCAAGCAGTAACGCCAACCAGCAAAACCGGCAAACGCTCTTTCTCAGCCAAAATACCTTGAGACCGAACCGAAGACTAAGTAGTCGGTTAGGTAACGGCAAAAAGGGTACATTAGCAGAGACCGAGAGATCGGTCTCTGCTAAAACTTGTGAATCTAAGACGTGTTATAATAGGCGTAGTACATTAATAATTTTTCCGCTAAGTACCGAACCCGTTCAAATCGGGTGCTCACTACTGCTAGCACTAATGATTGCTGGAGGAGCTATGGTAAGAGAGTTTTTCAAAGATATCAAACTAAAGATGAATATCAAAATTAACCTAACTATTTGGGGCTTGGTTGCCCTCGGTACAGAGCAGAGAGATTATTTTATACACCCAGTGCTAGTTGACCGCCGTTGAAAATACTTTCATCGTAATTGTCCGCAAAAATCGGGATGGTTTTCGAATCGCCACTAGTATTCAGGAATTCACAGTGGTTTTTTAGTGTCTCGTCTGTGGTTATGAAGTAGGTTATGTCATTATTAGTTGCTTGCGCCAACAACTTTATGTCGTTGCTGACAGCATCTTTGGAGGTGCTACCGCGACCGACCGCAGATAGTTTGTTCTTGAATTCGGCAGCCTTCTTAGCATCATCACGACCATATGGCATACCGATAATGAAATTACCCGTAGCTTCGATGGCGTCAATAGGTTCTTTTATTTCGTATTCCTCGACTACAATCGCTGGGATATGCATGAAGATGTCGTTGTCGATGAAATATTCGTAGTATTGTTTTGCTATCGCGTGCAAAGGGTAAGTATCGTTATAAAGCGTCACAAGAAAACAGGTATCTAGGATGACCGATTTTCTTTGCGGCTTAGGCATAGCTCCCTCTCAAATCGTTTACCCAGGCAACAACGTCCGGAACATCAGCCCAGGCTTTTCGCGTCCTAGCTACGATTGCTTGGAACTCATCTTCGTCATGATGCGGATGATAGTTCTCGAAGGACACTAAGCGTTCGTTACGCAACTCTTTAGTTTGTAGATTACGCTCTGCTTTCACTCTAACAAGCTGGTTTTTATACACTCGGTTTTCAGTATCTTGCTCCAGTGTCTCGGTGTCGGTATCAAGTATTATCGTATTGCCATTCTCCAGTTCTATATGGATGTTAGATTTACTCTTACCACCAAGGCTATTCACTCTGCCATACAGGTATGCTTCGGTTTCAATCCATTGGTCTTCATCCATCATTTTGTAGTCGCTAGCATTTGAGACTGTGATAGATGATGATTGTATAGACGTAGCATCTTTATTATCGGAAATCATATAGCTGCGATTTGGGTTCTTGCTAACTTTTTCCTGCAAATCGGCAATCACCTTGGCCCTAATAGGGCTGATACCAGCAAGAGAGCCGTTCTGCTTTATTGTGCGATATTCAGCAACTGCTGGAGCAATGTAGGGTGAATTTTGCGCGGCAATAACGACTGAACCGGGCTTAATGGCAATCTTTACTTGGTTAAGATCAATCCTGTCACCGCCTTTGATGAAAGTAGCGACTTGTTCTACGAATTCTTTTAGAATGGGCAATGACAAATTATCGAGCCCAACTTGCTCGTCTAGTAATTCATCCTCAAGCGAGAAATATAATTCGTTATTTTCCATAATATCTTGCCCACTTTCTTTTTGTGTCATTATTTTATCATATTTTTATTTTTATCGGTGGTATGCCGACAAATCTATGTCTATTATAGTGCACTTTAGACGTGCAGGCAACAAAATAGCCCCGATGACGAGGCTATTTTGCTATAAAAATAATTAGGAGCTCATATGAAGAGTGAGCTAGACGCATATGTCTGGTGGGCGAGGAGGGACTTGAACCCTCACGACCTTGCGGCCAGCAGATTTTGAGTCTACCGTGTATACCAAGTTTCACCACTCGCCCATACAAAAGTACTCCGTTATTATACCACGATATACTCCCCGAGAAAAACAAAAAGTATTGAACTTACGGTTGTGCGATTAGACGATATTCTCTCCAAGAATTATTCTAGGCATAGTGGTCAGGCATCTAGTCCACCTTTTGTAAAACTTCTCTAAGGCGGGCCTGCACAGTCTAGCATGGGCATCGGCATCCTCACAAACTAGATACAGCACATAGGTAACTTTACCGACTTGTCTAGTAAGTGGGATTGCTGGCTTTCCTTCTTTGACCGAATTGAAATCCTTTTGGCGATGCGTACGTTTAATATACTTCACCTCAACAATGCCTGGCTGAGACATATAGAACTCGGCAACTTCTTTCATGAGTGTCTCTATCTCGTCTTGTTTTTCTATCTTTGCTTCGTAAATGCAGATTTCATTAAACATAAGATTGACCTCCTAAATATCTAGTGCCAGTATACCATAGCTAATCATGCTATAATGCCAGAGGACGAGGACAATCGCTTAAAAGCGGTTACAGGTTGAACCTAACAGATTAGAGTTGTTGCGGTCGGAGTCCGATTGTGGAGTCCGATGACCCATAAAAGGGCAAACCGCGAAAGACGACCCCCGTTATTCTGACAGAGGATAGCAGAGGTAGTCCATGACTCAAAATCTGCTGGCCGCAAGGTCGTGAGGGTTCAAGTCCCTCCTCGCCCACCAAAGTAAAAACCGCTCAACAGCGGTTTTTACTTTTAGCTTGTCTGTTCAGCTATTCGCTATAATCGTACCCATCTTCGTCAAAATAGTAATCGTCATCGTCATAATCATTGTCAAACAAATCACCAAAATCTATGAAATCTATATCGCTCGGCACTTCGAAGTTTGCCTTATTGGGAGATTCGCACTTGAAGCTAAAGCCCTCATCTTCCTCGTCATCCTCTTCCGATGCGGCATCAATCTCATTAAGAAAATCATCCAGCATGGACCTATCATCCATCCTGAAAGCCATAGTGTTAGGCTCATCCCAGAAATAAGTACCTTCGCCATCAATTATCAGCACAATTATTTTACCGGTAGAAAGTTCTGGCTCCTCTGTAGTCAATTTTATCTTCTTAAAACCTTCAGTAGCTTGCATCACCGTGTCAGTGCTATCGGGCGAAGAAATCGTACAATTCAAAGCTCTCTTTTCCGCAACCGCCTCTTTAAATTGGGCAATCGTCTTAATTGAATCGCCCCGGCTAACCAGCACAATTATCAAGACTGCCACAGCTACCACGGCCACTATGCCTGCAGTTAGCCAAACTATTTTATTTGATTTTTTCTTTCCCTCCGCCATTTAAACCTCCTTTTTTATTGACGTTTATCCTATGGTACCAAAAAAAAATATCTTTGTCAAAAACCAATCTTTATGATATAATAAGAAATCCGGTGGAGTTCCTTAAAATAAAAAGAAAGGGGGTGCTTAGTGTGGATAAAACACAACGTACTCAGTGGCTAAAGCTTCACAGCGCCAACATTATCACTTGGTTTCGCTTAATCCTTGCTGTTGGATTCCTGACAACTATATTTGTCCGCAGAATCCACGATGTCCCACTTGAACAATATTGGTACATCGCGATCTGGCTCTTCATTGCACTACTCGACCTACTCGACGGATACTGTGCCAGAAAGTTTAAAAGACAACCAGATGGAACTCTTCTGGACGACGGCGGTGCTACACTTGATGAACAATCTGATAAGATTGCAATCAATGCTGCATTTTTCGTGTTTGCATTTTTTGGTCAAATCAGTTGGTATTTCTTTTTCATCATGTTAGCCCGCGACATCTTCACGTATTTCTTACGAAAACCGAAGAAATCTCCAGTCAAGTCCGCACGTGGTCCTGGCAAATTTAAAACTTTTTGCCAAAATACCACCATCATCGTAGTCTTCCTCCCAGAATTCCCCAATAAGTCTTTCCTAGTCCTCGCTCTCGTCTCTCTGTCCACGGCACTTAGCATCGTCAGCGGCATGCAGTATTTCGTTCTAGCTATGGACGCCAAATCCGACGGCAATTTACTCAAAGAAACTGGAGGCCAGATGGGTGTGCCAAATTGGTTCACACTATCACGCATAGCATTGGCTCCGCTCATAGCTTACGCCTTTTTCAAACAGCCATTTGGCGACTTCAGCAACATCGTTGGGACAATCCTCATGACCACTGCCGTACTCACCGATATGCTCGACGGCACTATCGCGCGAAGGTCCGGCCAAACAACCAACGCAGGGAAAATGCTCGACATGCTATCGGACAAAATTATCTTCTACTTCTGCCTAGCCGGCTTAATCGCAGCCACTCGCGGCACATTTATGATCCCGTACTTCGAGATTCCGTTCATCAGTGCCATCGTGATTTTCTGCGTAAGCGTTCTAATCGCCCACGACATCCTGTTCATCGGCGGATATGCTTGCGCTAAAAAAGTCGGAGACAATCCTTCGTCCAATAATTGGGATCGTGTACGCTTTGCGTTCACTTGTATCTGGATTATCGTTGTCGGTTTTGCTCTCACCAGTTTTGGCTCAATTCTCAATCTGTCACCAGCGCTAGAACGCACTCCTTTCAATTTGATATTCTCTTATGGCTCCTTCTTCGTCCTATTTGCCGCCATGGTCCTATCCTGTATCACCGCGGGCATGTCATATGAGTATCTCAAATCTGTTATCAAACGACTGGTCGCAAAACAACCAGTCTAACACCTAAAGACCGTGCATTGCACGGTCTTTTCCTTTACATCAAAATCGCACTCGTTGCTGCGGCGAAATCCTTTTTCTCGTTCCAAAGCATCAGCGCCGTCATTTTTACTACCAATTCGCCCGCCCAAATACTAATTGGATTATATTTGGTATCTCCCAATTCCGTCGTCACCACTTCGCCACCCTTAGCCACTACCACCTGGCCATTATGATAAGTCACTACCATCATCGGATAGGTAATGGTAAATTTATGCAAAGTTTCAATTAACTGATTCGTCGGCATCGACAAAGTTATTATTTTTGGATAATAAACCGCTTTGAAAATCTTTTGCAATTGGGGCAGGGCAGCACACACTGCCACACCATCACATCCCAACCAATCATTTGCACTCGTCGCCAACAGTTCAATTGCGTCACGCGTTACTAAAATCGGCCTGCTGTTTTCCCACATAAATCTCTCTGCAAAAGTTGCCGTTTCTGAATTTTTGCCCATATCACCTATCATCAGCACAAAATCTGTATTTTCCGCTGCCGCGGCTGCAAATTTTATCGCCTCCTTGCCAAATCCTCCTGATGACTCTCCTGGTGCGAATATCACGTCAGGACTGGCCGGCACTTGCTTCTTCAAGCTGTCCGGCAATAATACCTTCACCTCTCCTATCCCTAATTCATGCGCCTTCGCCGCTGCATTTGCAACCGTAAAGAAACTTCCTTTGTTCCCGCCGATAATCAACAAACGGCCAGCTAGTTGTTTTCTCTCTGGTTTTTCCATATCAATTTCCGGAAACAACACCTTCTTCCCCTGTATCCGCCAATAATTCATCTGCTCCATCTTTACAACTCCAAACTTACTGACACTGGACAATGGTCCGAACCCAAAACTTCCGGATAAATTTTCGCGCTCAGCAATCTAGATTTCAGTGCCGCTGATACCAGCATATAATCAATCCGCCAACCAACGTTATTTACTCGAGCATTACCCCAGTGACTCCACCACGAATATGCCATAGTGTCCGGGTGCAACACCCGAAAACTATCCATCAATCCAGTTCGCTTCAACAGCTCGCCAAAACCTCGCCGCTCTTCATCCGTGTAGCCATGCTTGCCGACATTTTGCTTGGGCCGCGCCAAATCAATCGGTTCATGCGCCACGTTAAAATCTCCCGCCGCTATCACTGGCTTGTCTTTCTGCAGTTTCGACAAGGCATCCGCCAAATACTTATCCCATTTTTCTCTCACTCCCAACCGGCTCAAATCCTCCTTTGCGTTCGGTACGTAAATCGAAATGCATATGCATTTGCCGAGATCTACCCCTGTCAACCGTCCTTCTTTTAGTAAATCTCCATACCTATCTTCCAGCCCATCCCCATCTATATCGGCAATTTTGACCGCCCCATCCACCAATTCCTTCTTCACCCATACCGCCGTCCCCGCATACCCCGGTTTTTTTGCAAAACTATAAAATTGCTCATAACCAGCAAACTCTTCTCGCAGCTTATTCTCCTCAATCTGCTGCTCCGATATTTTCGTCTCCTGCATCATCAGAACATCTGGCTCGTATTTCTCAATAAACTCTCGCAAATTACCCTTGCGCAACACCGCACGTAGTCCATTTACGTTCCAAGAGAACAGGGAAATATTAGTTTTGCTCACGCGAGAGATCCCTTTCCTTTATAGTTTGCCGCTTATCATAAGCCTTCTTGCCGCGCCCAACTGCAATCACTAATTTTATATGCCGTTTCAATGGCAGTAATTTCACCGGCACAATCGTAAACCCTTGTACCTTTTGCCGCAGCAGACCGGCAATCTGCCGCTTTGTCGCCAGCAGTTTCACATCCCGTGCCATTTCCGCTCCCAACGTCATACCAATCAACCACAATTCATCTCTCCGCACTACCACATACGCACCCTTAATCTGCGCGTGATGATCGCGCATCACTCGTACCTCTGGGCCAGATAAAACCATCCCCACCTCCAACTGCTCGCCCAAAACATAGTCATAATGCGCTTTGCGATTCATCACCACAGCTGGATTGCTTTTCATGGCAACTCCTTGCGAATTTCTTTTTCTAGGGTCGCATGAAAAGCCTTTTCCAACTTCTCGTACCCCTTACGCCCTAACGTCTTGTAAGTCGCCCGCATCAAATCATTTTTCATCTTTTCCGTCTTGCTATGCCACGTCGAAGCATAATGGTGAAACGCCACCGTCTTGTCTGTCTTATGCACCTTGCCTGTCAAATAATGCTTGGGTGAAAAATATTCCGATGCAAACGTCGCAAACTTGCTATCCGCATATTCGCGCGTCCTTCCATCCATTTTGACGCCATATATATCTTGCGCATAAACCGAAGGTGCATGCACCGTCTTTAAGAAAGTATTCGTCACTATCTTATGGTCCGGGTCAATCAATTCATATCGCCTCAGTGCTTTTTCGATCCACGGCGAATCTTTTGCTGCTCCAAACAGTGCCGTGCTAAACCAATATCTCGCCTCCCACCCCGCAAAACCATCGTACTTCAAAAACGGCGCCAGCGGCTGTAATAGTTCCACATCCGTATCCATGTAAACCCCGCCCTCATGGTAAATTGCATACATCCGAATCACATCCGACGCCAACGCCCAACGTTTTTCGCGCAACGCAGTTCGAACCAAAGGGTACTTATCCAAATCTATATCCTGCTCAGTCCAACACCGAATCGTAAAGTCCGGATTTAGCTTCTGCCAACCAGCAATAAACCCCGCATCTCTCTCGGATAACGGCGCATCTCCCAACCATACGTAGTGAATCTTCTTCGGTATCGGCATGTTATACTTATTCTAACATGAAGATTGCTATTTCTACTGACCTCTACTACCCCATGATCAACGGCGTCGCAGTCTTCTCACGCAATCTTGCTGCCGGTCTCAGCCAACGTGGTCACGAAGTTATCGTCCTCGCCCCCAGCATCACCGGTGAGCCCTCCATAGAAAAAGACCCCGAATACAACTTCAAGGTCGCCCGTCTCTCTAGTGTCAAACTGCCTTTTTACCCAGATCAAATCAACAAAATACCCGAAATGAAAGCTATTTTTGGCAAAAAAATCCCCCGGCTTTTTTATAAAAATGGCCTTCATGTTAGTTTTAACCCTTATTTCGAAATTAAAACCGTTCTCGACCAATTTCAACCTGACCTTATCCACGATCAAACCCCCGGACCAGTCGCCCTCGCCGTGTTTCGCTACGCTGACAAACGCGATATCCCACTGGTTTCCACCGGCCACGCCTACCCAGATAACTTCACCAGCCAGCTTAAGCTGCCAAAGACCATCAAAAAACCGGTCGACGCTGTCGTCCGCAGCTATTTCGCCAGTTTCCTCAAAAAAAGCGCCCACGCTACCGCGCCCACCGAAATTGCAGTCCATGATTTAGTGCCAAATCGCCAAAAGCTCCATACGCCCGTCGAAGCCCTCAGCAACGGCATCGATTTATCCCGGTTCAGCGCCGGTCAACCCAAGTCTTCCATTTACGCTAAATATAAACTTCCCAAAACTCCTTTCGCTCTTTACGTTGGTCGCATTGACCCCGAAAAAAGCCTCCATGTCCTCATCGAATCTTTCGCCAAAACTCTCAACCAGCTTCCTGCCGCCAAATTAGTCATCGTCGGCGACGGCTCCGACAAACAACACCTTGAAGATCTCAGCAGGGAACTAGAAATCTCCAAATCTGTTATATTCACTGGCAAAATCATTGGCAACGACCTCCCGGAAGTTTACCGTGCCGCCCGCCTCTTTGCTATCACTTCCACCACCGAAACTCAAAGTATCGTCCTGATGGAAGCTCTTGCCAGCGGCCTCCCCGCTGTCGCCGTTCGCGCCGGCGCTATTCCCGAATTAGTTAAAAACAATCAAAATGGATTTCTCTGCAAGCCAAGCGACACTTCCGCACTTGCGCGCGGCATTGCCAAACTCCTTAGCGATGACAGGCTTCAGAAAAAAATGAGTGCAGCCAGCCTCAAAATCATTAGTACTCACAACATCGATTACACTCTCAACCGCATGGAACAAATTTACACCAAAGTTATTTCAAAAACTGCTTGATCCGTTCGGCTACCTCTTGCGGCCGTTCATAATTTATCAGGTGTCCGCAGTCCAATAACTCGCAATACTCCGCTCCTGCTTGCTCCGCCCTCGCCCTCGCCAACTTATGGTTAGACAACCTATCTTTCTTGCCAAAAATCACCAATATCTGCTTGTCTTTCGGCATCTTTGTGTCATTTTCCATCGAAACCTGCATATCGCCATATAATGATCGCGATGATGCAAAACTGCCACCGTATTTATAATGCAACTCTGTAATTTCCTTCTGCTTGGTCTTGTCGCTCGTCAAATAATGCGAAATCGTCCACGAAACTTGCTTGCTCGCTAAAATCTTCGTTCGTTGTTCCTGGCCAAACGGCCACAATAATCCCTTCAGTGCTCCATCCAATACCCGTCCAGCCACTTTCGCTCCCGGCCCCCGCAAAATCGGTGACATCAAAACCACTTTCTCGCCCACTGTCTCCGGATACTTCTCAACATAATGCGACACGATAATCGAACCCATCGAATGCCCCACCAAAATCGGTTTCACGCCCAAATCCTCAATGTATGAGTGCAGCCACTTTAAATGCCCGGCAAGATCCTGGACCGAAAGTTCTGGATTATCACCGGTACCTGGCAAATCCGGACTCAGCACCTCAAAATCATCGCTCAATTTCTCACGCACGGCATCCATACCATGATGGCTCCCCCGCAATCCGTGCACTAATAAAACTGTCGGTTTTCTATTTTTTGTCATCTCGTTTTAACGCCCTCAAAATCGCTGGACGGTTAAACCCTACAATTACCTCATCGCCAATTATGGTCGTTGGCACGGTTTCAAATTCATAGCCAAATTTTTTGGCAATTTCATCAGCCGGATCTAAACTCAGCGTATTTCTTTCTTCATATAAAATTCCTTTTTGATCCAGCCAGTCCATCAGTGCATGACAGTACACGCACGTCGGCGTTGTGTAAATAATCGGCTTCATGAATCCGTCCTCCCTAGCGCCATTAGTATTTCTGCAATTTTATACCCCTCAATTTTCCTGCTGCCGATCAACGTCGTTGGCACTGTCCGTACCCCTATCCCATCAGCATCCCAAACTTTTCGCCAAGATTCCACCTCAGCTACCGGATTACCTAAATCCCTCTCTTCATAATCAATCCCTTTTCGCTTCATCCAGCTAATCAAGCTATGGCAATCTTCATTATTCGGCCTTGTATAAACAATTGCTCTCATATTTTTCCTCCTCTAGCATCTTTAGTATATCACGAACCTCTTGTGTATTTTTACACTCCATCAACTGCTCCCGCACTTCGCTCGCTCCAGGGAAATTGTTGATGTAAATCTTGAAAAATCGCTTTAGCGGCTCAAAATTTGTCCGTTTATATTGGTCAAATAAATTCAAGTGATATTTTAGAAGTTCTACATTTGGGTTTTGAAGAACGTGTGGAAGAGATGGCCGCTGGCCATCTATTTCCAGCCCAACGCCAGCGCCTGCGCCCCGTGAAGACGGGCGCGCACGCAAAGTGTGTTCTGAAAAACCTGAATCAGAACTTCTAAAACAAAAAGGATTTGCGAACACCCCACGACCAATCATTAGACCATCCACTCCCATATCCACAAACCTTTGTCCATCCGCTCGATCCTTAATATCACCATTAATAATCAACTTTGTCTTCGGCGCCAGCTCATCGCGCAATGCCACAATTTCCGGCACCAGCTCAAAATGCGCCCCCACCTTGCTCATTTCTTTTTTAGTCCTTAGATGCACAGTCAAAGCTGCTAAATCTTGCTTCAGTAAAAAACTCAGCCACTCGTGCCACTCAGCCACTCGCGAATACCCCAAGCGCGTCTTCACGGAAACTTCCAGATCCGACCGCTTAGTCGCCGCAATAATCTCTGCCGCCAATTCCGGAGTTTTAATCAGGGCAGAACCGCCGCCATTTCTCACCACGTGCTTTTCTGGACATCCCATGTTGATATCTACCGCTGAATATCCCATCTCGCGCAAACCGGCTGCCGTAATTTCAAAATGCTCCGGATTTACTCCCCAAATCTGCGCCACAATCGGCGTTTCATCTGGCAGAAATTGCAATCGTTCCATCGCATTTGCTCGTCCTTTTTCACTGGCATAACTACTTACGTTTGTAAATTCCGTAAAGAAAATATCCGGTCGTCCCGCCCTCGCCACCACTTGCCGAAATACTATATCTGTCACGCCGTCCATTGGCGCTAGACACGTGAAACCACGCTCAAACTGATCCCAAAAACCACTTGCCATATTAAGCATATTATAGCATAAAAAACCCTCAGATACCTGAGGGTTTTTAATAAGCGTAACTGCTGAAAATCAAAAATGTTTGGCCAAAAATGCAATCAGAATCATTAGGCAAGCGCCGTAAAATATATAAGATCCCGTTGCAATTATCAGATATCGGCCGCTCTTACCCGGTCTCTGTTTCAATATTTTGACCAAGTTAATCACCCCAAACACAAATATGCCACCGCAAGCCAGGGCGATTAAGGCAGCCGCCGCAGTCCAAAGCGCCAGTTCTAACATTTCAGCCACCCCCCTTCTAAAATTACGCTTATCTTAAGGTTCTCCCAGATACAAAAGCAAGGCTATATCCTCTCATTATAGCACAGATATAATAAAAAGTCAAGTATTACAAGGAAATCGCAATGTCGTGCAACTGCTGCTTGGTCAAATTTCTCGCCGGATCGTCAATATGATAAAACACACCGCCATTGACCCACGCCGCACTCGAACCAGACACATAAATCGTCAAGCCTTGTTCCTTCATTACTTCATACTTATCACCCCACTGCGGCAACACAAACTGAGACAGTAAAGCCGCCGAATCCCAAGACGATTTCTCTTGAATCAAAGCAAACCGTTTACCTTCTTTATGTGAAAAATCAATTGTAATTTTACCGCCATTTTCGGCCACCAATCCATCCATCCGATAACCTTTCGGAACATACGACGGATATGCGCTTTCAATCCCGCTTTGCATCGCTGCTACCCGCACCGACAAATCCGGCAGATTCAGATGCACTAAATAACCCAACAGGGCAATCGACACCACCGACATCGCCAGTGCTACTACCAATTTTCGCTTGCGCCACACCCCTCGCTTTTTCGTAATCACTTCCGTCATCTGCTCCTCAACCATCACGGCACTATCATCATCCATTGTCGCCATCCGCTGCAAAGCTTGCTTGATCGCCCGATCCTTCATCTCTTGAGCCGTCAACTGCCGCGGTGCCGGTGCTTTCCGAGCCGCTACTCGCGCATTAGCCACTGCCGCCGTAGGATGAACTTCTGCTTTCTCGGCAGGTTTTTTCTGCGCCACAATTTTGGGAGCTTCCGCTTTGGCCACCGGGGTTAATCTCACGCCACCTCTTGCCTTTTTCGCAATTAACACACTGTTTTCACGATTCATCCGTTCTGCCAATACCTTACGCCGCAAAAAAGCCTCTCGTTCCAGCTGCTGCCGCTTCGCAATCTGCGCTTGCGCAGTCGGACGTTTTACGAATTTTCTGTTCAAAGTAGTAGATTTTTGCAGGACTTTATGCCGCGCTGAGCTGGGATGGTGCTGCACCTTCTTGCTCGACACTCTTTTTACGCTATCCATTGATTCCTCGCTTTAATCTGCTAAAGCTATAATAAACCGCTAGTAGCAAAAATGCAAGTCAGTTTCACGGCAATTTTTCACAACATTTATGCTATGATTAACGTAACATGGAAAGAGCTAAAAAGAAGAAGCTTTATCATCTTCGCGTTGTCGCCACTAATATCCTAATGGGGATTTCCGTTGTCGCTATCGCCGGTATTCTGACACTACTCGCCATGGGCTATAACCTCAGCAAAGACGGCGGCCTTGAGCAATCTGGTCTGCTCCAAGTCCGATCCAACCCCAGCGGTGCTACCGTCAAAATCAACGGCGAAACCCAATATGGGCGCACCGAAATGCGCAAGATGCTTTCCGAAGGCAGACATGATATCGTCGTTACTAAATCCGGTTACAGCACCTGGAATACAACTGTTGATATTGAGGCCGGCCTGCTCACCCGCATCGACTGGATCCGCCTCTTCCCGTTGCAAAGAACTGTCGAAAACGTCAACAGCTATAAAACCCTGCGCCTCGTCAGCGCCTCACCGGACAACTACTACTTGCTTCTTCTCCCTGAAGATTCCGCCACTATGCAACTGATCGATATCCATGCCGATGATATCAGATATAGCAGCATCAATCTCGCCTCTTTCATGTATAACGACTTTGACTTTACCAGCTCACTCGTACCAGACGGGCAACTAGAAATCGTACAATGGAGCGAGAATCACAACAAATTTTTGCTCAAATGGACAACCGAGCTCGGTAACCTCAGATGGTACTTGGTGGACATCGCCAACCCAAGCAGCAGTATCAACCTCACTCAAAAATTCGGCTACACTCTTAACTTCACTGACCTACAAATCGCCGATCCTGCCGCCACTAAAATTTGGGCACTCGAATCCGACAACTTACGGCTGATCAATGCCAACGACACCACCATCTCAGCTATCCTCGTCCAGAGCGTTGAAAAATTCTCCAGCAATACCAATGCCGTCAGCTTCATTGGCACTAGTGCCAGCGGCAACCATATCGTCGGCATCTACCAAGAAGGCGAGCGGGGCAGTACTACTATCCAGGGAATCCCCACTGACGCCACTTCTTATCATGTCACTCTTGGTAAAAACTGGGCCGACAACTGGCTGGCCTACACTATCGATAATCGGCTATTCGTCCTCGCCGGCAACTACCCAACTTACCAAAGTAACACCAAACTCCGCACCGTCGCTGAAAATGACCTCGAATTTACTCCGTCGCAGCTAACCACTAACCCCACCAATCGCTTCGTGGTCGCTGCCTCTGAAGAAAGAATCAGTACTTTCGATGTCGAACTCAAAAGCCGCACCGAATTTGAATTTCCCGGCACCACAATTAATTGGCTCGACAATTTCATCCTCTGGACCGATCAAGACGACAAACTTACCATCATTGATTTTAACGGCGAAAATCGCCGCAGCCTCACCACCATCGCTTCAGGATTTGATCTCGCCCTCACCAGCAATAACCGCTGGCTCTACTTCCTCATCCCCAAACCCGACGACAAGCCTGGATTTGTGTTACAGAGAGAAAGACTATAGGGAGGAGAATCACAAAGGGGATTTCTCACGATGTACTTATTGTGAGAAATCCCCTTTGTGATTCTCCTCCTAAGCGTTTCCTGTCAGCCAATTCCAGAATTGTTCCAGCGGGGAAGGATCATTTGACGGCATCTCCGCCGGTTTCTCATCATCCGGCAAACCCGGTTCCATGCTCGACGCCCCTTCCGGATCCGGACTGACTTGCTCCGCAAACACCAACAATCGATAACGCGACGTTCCCAGCGGCGTACAGGTAATCAAAGTCAATATCGGTTTATTCGTCGACTGCGTCAAAGCCCCCACATTATTCGGCTGCACCGTTTGCTTGCCCGTCACCGAATACGTATAACGCACCGACTTATAGTTCACATAAATCAGATCTCGCTCTACCAGCCGCTCCAGTCCGGAAAATATAAATTTATAATCCGACGCGCGATACACGTTGCCCGCCGAATGCCCAGAAATTGCAAAATTCCCAATCTCTCCCGGCACCGCCGACGCCCCCGGAATCGCAAAATGCGCCACACCGTTGCTCATTGCATTATTCATCGACAGCAAATCATTAGCCGCCCCAAATACAATCGGCACCACCACGTTCAGTTTCGGAATAATCAGCAACGGCTCCGGTCCAACCTCCGCCGACACATTTGGATCAATCGCCGTCAACTCGCTCACCGACCCGCCGCCTGGCGTTACGTAGGCCGCTATATTCGCCAATATCACCTGGTTATATTGCAGCAACACGCCCGCCAAAATCACAATCCCGCCAATGATCAGCGGTATAAAATGTTTCGATCGCCGTGCTTTCCTGGCGCCCTCCGTTGCTTTGGCGCGAATTTTCTCCCGTATCCCTTTATTCTCCGCCTCCGCCAACATCTCCTTCTCAACAGCCTGCTCCAACTCTTTCCCGTGCGTCCGTTCGTACCTCAACTTCTCTTGCTCCACGTAATCCCGCGCCGCCTGACTGTAATAAGTGCCATAATATTTCTGATAATAATCTTGCCACGCCGAGTGATATTTCTTCCACTCCTCCGCATCAACTTTTGGCTGAGCCTCAGAGTTCGCAAAATTATTCGGATTCGCCCCATATGCCTCCAAAACTTTTTTGCGCGCTAACTGAGCTGCTGTCTGCCGCTGCTTCTGCTCAGAATTTAGCCCACCGGTCTCATCTTCCATATTCATTTATTATAGCATAGAGGATAAAAACTTAACCCTTATGCTTTTATCTCTTTCGCGACCGCGTTAGGATGCGGAACATGATAAAGAGGTTTTTAAAATGGATTACGCTAAAAGAAAAATTGCATGGGATTAATGCTCAGGCGCCATTTTTCAACGAAAATGAAATCTGGTGGTGCAGTTTGGGGGAAAATGTGGGCATAGAAATAAACGGAAAAAGTGATTTATTTTCCAGGCCAGTTTTTATATATAGAAAACTAAGTCGTAGTGGTTTTTTGGGTATCCCCATGACTACGCAGAAGAAGAGCGGATCGTGGTATGTAGAAATTGATTTTCGTGATAAGAAACAGGTGGTAAATTTAGCACAATGTCGAGTGTTGAGAGCTGAAAGACTATCGAATCGCATGGGAGTTCTGGATGATGCTGATACGAAGCGCATCAGAGAAGCATTTACAATGCTTTATAAATAAATATTCCCACTCCTTACGAAGTGGGCCGCGGGTAATCCCGAATATACCCACATTGTAGCAAAAACAAAACTAAAAGACAAGATCGATAAAAACTTAATCTTTATGGTTTTTCGACAAGTCACGGGGTAAGGAAACAGCGTACCGGCATACCGACGTTTTTTGATTCGGCCAACCATTGGCTAAGATAGTTAATACCGGGAACTACTTCCGTTAAGCTAAACATTAGGAAGTTAATTTGTGAATTGCTGAAATTGGTCGAGGACCAGTAGTAGCCAGTTCCTCCTGCTTGACCGGCATGGGAGTTGGGTCGGTACCAACCGCCTCGAGCGCCCTGCCAGGCACCGGTGGGCTGCCAATTTGGTGGGAGACTGGAACCGGAAGCGTACGTGGGACCAGCCAGACCGGCCATCTTGCCATTGAGCCAGGCATAATCGCCAGATGGTCCAGCGGTTGGGATTTTCCATGGTGAAGACGTAGTGTTGCCTGGATTCATATTATTGGGGCAAATAGATCCAGCAACATTGACTTGGCCAGTTGTATTATATGAGCCGGTACCATAGGTTACACCATACCAGTTGTAAAAATAGCCACATCTGGTAGTAGAGTCGGTCGCCACGTGAACGGTTCCAGCGCAAGCAAAGGCGGACGACGGGTCAAACCAGCGAGCAACGTCCCAGTTAGCCGCACTGGCTGGTGCATTTACCCCGTTAGCCGTCATGTAGCCCGAGGTAGTTTCTAGAAACGGCACGTCGCCGGTTGTGGGCGGTTCATATTTGAGATTATCGATCATCCAGCAGTTTCCGTCTGCCATTTTCTTTACGCGGTACATTTGCCCATCCCTAGCGTCAAACCTATAAATAACCTCGTCCAGCGTCATACTGGAACACAATGTAGCGTCAACGCTTTGCATAGTGAGATTGGCTATTTCAACCGTAACATTTTTATTACTAGGCCCCATATCTGTCAACACTGCTACTGCATAAACCCCGTTGTCCTTAAGGGGAAGAACGCACGTGATAGTCGTACTGCTTATAACATTGAAGCTCATACATGATGTCCCACCAATGGTCACCCTAGAAACCGCACTGCTAACGCCATTACCATAAAAGTTGGTACCAGTAATGGTGATGGTATCACCAGAAGAGGCAACAGTTGGGGATATGCTGGTAATAGTCGGAGTGGGGACCCAATTAGTCACAGCAGTAAAGGTAATGATCTGAGAGTAGACTCCTACCTTCTGAGTCATATCTGCTTTAGCACCAAACGTTACTATAGTTTCATCATCTTCTATGGGAGTAGAGGAAGAATTAATGGTATCAGGAGGACCATCAGGTAGAGGAATAGCTTTAAAGTCTTCTAGTACTACACTAGCTGCTCCGACATCGTATCCCCAGGTATTGTT